>UEXN01001550.1_pt1 | contig 17871 bp, 19 predicted proteins | sample 1796711 | NCBI WGS metagenome assembly UEXN01 (sample SAMEA4772470, study PRJEB27181) | metagenome | reverse complement strand
ATACAATCAGGTATTAGTCCAATAAGTGATGAAGCATCAAAAGAAGGATTTAAAACTGAGATTACTGTTCGTAGACAAATACCATCAAACGTATCTGGCGGCGGTGGCGGCGGCGGAGATGCCGCTGGTGGCAATACACAGATATGGTATTGATAAATACATAAAGTGAGTATACATTAATGGCTTATAATTTTGATTCTGATTTTTATCCAATGATGGTCCGCGTTGAAGCGGGTCCAGGCATTATTGTACACTTTGGAGAGAATAGTGACTTTGAAGGTGTGTTCAAAGTTGACTTAGATTCAGATTACGTAGTAGCTCTTATTAACGAACACTCGTCTTCAGGTGGAGGTTTAGATTCTGAATCTGTAGCTAATATGGTCAGAGAGCATTCACCGTTTACAGATTCAGATCTGGGTGTAGTATCAGCTCTAAGAGACGAAGTAGATCAATTAAGATCAGATGCAGATTCTGATTCAGCAAAGATTCAAGCTCTACAAGAGACTGTAGACAATATGCAAACAGTTCTTAACGGTGATCAAGTGGAATTGTTAGATATTATACAGAGATTAGATTCTGATATGATAGCAATTGAAATACTTAAACGTAACGCTGATTCAGATGCTTTAAGAATTAAAGTATTAGTCTCTACTTTAGATTCAGATGGAAGATTGCTTGAAAAAGTAATACAAAACGAAGAAGATATAGCTAGACTTACAACTAATCAAGACTCAGATAGAGTAGCTGATAATGCTAAGTTCTCAGCTCTTACAATTGATGATAGTACTATTAATGATATTATTGCTAGACTTGATTCAGATGAGATTGCTATTCAGCATGTAACAACTAGATTAAAAGTTGTAGAAGATAATTTAGATTCTGAAATTACAGAATCATATAATAAGAGAGCAATTATTAACACAAGATTACAACGCGTAGAAGATTCAGATTATTATGATTCAGACGCAGTAGTAAGAACAATTGAACTTAATAGAATTAGTTTCTCAGATAGCGATATATTAGCAGCAGCAATCAAGAAAGAAACAGAAGGACACCTTGCGAAAATTGTTAATCTGGAAACATTGTTAGGTGTTGGTGTTGTGCAAGCTGCAGTACAACTTACTGATTCAGATCTTAATACAGTTGAGTATACACAATCGGGTGTGGAACTTTCATCCGATACAAAGATAGCTTGGCACGTATATAGCCTAGGTGGTAGTGAAATTATATCTAGAGAATTTACTATCGGAGCTGGTTCAAGTTTTAATCAAGTATTGAGAACAATAGCATACACGGTTAATAATGATGCTGTAGCTATGAATTATTTTGATACGTTCATAATAGATTATGATTCAGCGTTAGATAACGATGATACAATTCATTTTAGGTTTAAATCAGGGTTTGAAGACATGTCGTTTGATGCTGTCGTTGAATCATCTGCTGACAACGGTAGGTTGATTGTCACGCAATAAAGAAAACAATAAATAAAGAAGTAATATAACAGGAGTTTCACAATGGCATTTTTAGTTAGCCCAGGTGTGCAAATTGTAGAAAAAGATCTAACCAACATTATCCCAGCGGTGGCAACATCAATTGGTGGTTTTGCTGGTAAATTTGAATGGGGCCCAGCACTAGATGTGACTACTGTGTCTTCTGAAAAAGATCTTATCGCTAAGTTTGGATACCCTAAAATTTCAACAAACGATGCAACTAGCACAAGAGATGATTGGTACGCAGCTGCTAACTTTCTAGGCTACGCTAATCAGTTACAAGTTGTAAGAGCAATATCAGATGGAGCTAGAAACGCTGCATCAGAACCAGTAGTTGGTTCTTCATCTACTATCTCGGTTGTACTATCAGGTACCCCAAGCAGCACAGGATTTACACTTAACGTAAATGGTAGTTCTGTTTCAGCTTCTTTTACAGCTGATGATACTACATTAGGTTCTGTAGCAGATGCATTAAGAGAAGCTCTTGATTCAGATGGTTTTGGATCAGTTAGTCTTGACTCAGATGGTATCGCAGGTATAGTTGATCCAACAGTTAAGTATGCTGCAGCAGGTATTACATTACCAACTGCACAGACAGTTAATGGTGTTACATTTACATTCTTTGTAAACACTGATTCATCTACAACAGCAACAACACTTACATCAGCTCAGCTAAATAATCTAGATGATTTCTTGGTTGAAAAAACAACTCTTGTTAATGGTAGTGTGTATGCAAGATATCCTGGTGCACTAGGAAACAGCATTGGTATCATCATTATGGATGCTTCCATGGCTGATTCAGACTTTAAAAACAAAACTTTGTTTGGTTCAGCTAAAGGTTCTGATTTCTTTGACACAGTACCAGCTACAAGTGTATGGGGAAGTTCTTATACAACTGCTCCTGAAGATGAAATGCATATTATCATCTACACAACAGATACACTTATTACCGGTAACGCTAACGAAGTATTAGAAACATATGGTTATGTATCTAAAGCTAAAAATGCTAAAACAGCAGATGGTGGTCCTAACTTCTACGTTGATATCCTCAACGATCAGTCACAATGGGTGTATGTATTAAATGAAGAAACTGCAGCACAAAGCGGTACTATTACTGGTAATACTACTATTGGTACTTCTCTAACTTCACTAACTGGTAATACAAGATTTAATTATCTTTCTACAAACGCTTCGCTTGTAGGTGTAAGAAAATATGATCTTGATGGTGGTAATGATGGTGTAACAGTCTCTGATGGTAATTATACTACAGCTTATGATCTTCTCTCAGATGATCAGACTGTAGATGTAAATTTACTTATTACTGGAGAAAGATCGAAAACTGTTGCGAAACATGTTATAACAATAGCAGAGAAAAGAAAAGATGCGATTGCATTCTTATCTCCTAGCTATTCAGCTTCAGTAAATAACCCAACGGCGGAAAAAATTATTAATCACTACTCAGATATTAATTCTACTTCTTACGCCGTATTCGATTCAGGTTATAAAAGACAGTATGATAGATACAACGACGAGTATTTTTGGATTCCACTTAACTCTGACACAGCAGGTTTAACAGCTAGAGCAGAGTTTACAAACGATGCATGGTTCTCTCCTGCAGGTTTGAATAGAGGATTCATTAACAATGTTGTTAAGTTATCTTTTAACCCTAATCAAACAGATAGAGATCAGTTGTATCCTAATAGAGTTAACCCTGTAGTTACATTCCGTGGCCAAGGTACTTTACTTTATGGAGACAAGACTGCATTATCTCGTCCATCAGCATTTGATAGAATTAATGTTCGTAGATTGTTTATTGTTCTTGAAAAAGCAATTGCAACTGCAGCTAAGTTCCAGTTGTTTGAATTCAACGATGATCTTACTAGAAGAACATTTGTCAATGCAGTTGAGCCATTTTTAGCTGAGATTCAAGCTAGAAGAGGTTTAACAGACTTTAAGGTAGTTTGTGATACATCAAACAACACCGGACAGGTTATCGATGGAAACAGATTTGTTGCTGACATCTTTATCAAGCCAGCTCGCTCAATTAACTTCATTACTTTGAATTTTGTTGCGGTGAGAACTGGAGTATCATTTAGTGAGGTAGCAGGAGCATAAAATGACAGTTCGTATTGATGATTTTAAAACAGCATTAGCTGGTGGAGGTGCAAGAGCTAACCTATTCAGAGTTAACTGTAACTGGCCAAACGCAGACATTCAAGGTCTTGCTAACACGGCTTTCGGTGCAGGAGAAACTGAAGCGCTTAGTTCTTTCATGATTAAAACAGCGGCGATGCCAGGAAGAACCATTGGAGAAGTAATTGTTCCTTTTAGAGGTAGACAATTAAAAGTATCAGGTGATACAATCTTTGATGCTTGGACAGTACAGATTGTTAATGATAACAATTTTGCTGTAAGGAATGCTTTCGAAAGATGGCAGGATGCGATTAACGGTGCAGCATCTAACGTATCAGGAAGAGGTGTTAATGCCGCTTCATTTGACTCATACACAGCTAATATGGAAATTGAACAATTAAGCCGTACAGGCGCTGTCATTAAGAGATACGTAATCGTAGGTGCATGGCCGACTGTTGTTGATACAATTGATGTATCATACGACAGTACAGATACAATTGAAGAGTTTGCTGTTACATTTGCTTATCAGTGGTGGGAGGCTAATACTACTAGTGTATCTACTACTGGAAGAGTTAGTGCTGACATTGATACGGTTCCTGTAACTCAGTAACTCTTCATTACATTATGAGGAGTCCTTATGGCTATTCAAAAAGAAGAACTGTTCGGTTTTGAGCTAGTTCAAAATGAAAAAGATAAACCTACTCCGTCACCCATTCCTCAAACAATGGATGACGGAACTGATCTACCTGTCGGTGGTCGCATTGGTTATACTTACGAACAGCACAATAAGGCAAGAAGCGAGCATGCATTAATTGCTCAATATAGAGATATTTCATTTTATCCAGAAGCAGACGCAGCAATTGACGACATCGTTAACGAGGCGTTCACTACTGAGCATGAAAGACCTTCAGTCTCTATTCGATTAGATCTTCTTAATATTGATGATAGAATTAAAGAGATTATTAGAGAAGAGTTTAAAACAACTCTACACCTCTTAAAGTTTCAAAGAAGAAACTATGATCTTTTTAGACAATGGTATGTAGATGGTAGATGTTATTATCAAGTAATTATCGATCCGGACAATTCTAAAAACGGTATTAAAGAATTAAGACAGATAGATGCTTTAAAGATTAAAAGAAATGTTAAGCCTTTCTATGAAAAAGATAATAGAACTGGTGTACCTATTCTTACTAAAGTAGAAGAGTATTTTGAGTATTCTCCTGATGGTGGAAACAATGGCGTAAAACTTTCTAAAGATTCTATTGTGTTTTGTCCTTCTGGTCTTGTTGATAGAAACAAAGGACAGATTGTTGGTTATTTAGACAAGGCTATTAAACCTTTTAATAATCTTCGTTCAATGGAAGATGCTCTTATTGTATATCGTATTGCAAGAGCACCTGAAAGAAGAATCTTTTATGTTGATGTAGGTACGCTTCCTAAGATCAAAGCTGAAACATATCTTAGAGATATGATGAATAGATACAGAAACAAAATAGACTACAACCCTAACACAGGAGAAATTCGTGACTCTAGAAAGTTTATGTCACTCCTTGAAGACTTCTGGCTCCCTCGTCGAGAAGGTTCGCGCGGTACAGAAATTTCGACATTACCAGGAGGACAAAATCTTGGAGACCTTGATGACGTCAATTACTTCAAGGAGAAATTATATCAATCGCTCAATGTCCCAATCTCAAGAATCAACCAAGACAACAACTTCCAGCTCGGAAGAGCCTCAGACATTTCAAGAGACGAAATAAAGTTTAGTAAGTTTATTAAGCGTCTAAGAAAACAATTTGCAGAAGTCTTTAATGAAGTATTGAGAGTACAATTAGTATTAAAAGGTGTATGTACTCAAAATGAATTCGAAGAAATGAGACAATACATTTCTTACGATTATTTAAAGGATATGCATTTTGATAAACTTAAACAAGTTGAGCTTCTTAACGACCAACTTAATGTATTAAGAGATGCTTCTGAGTATGTAGGTAAATATTTCTCTATTGAATATGTACGTAAGTCTATCTTAGGTCAAACAGAAGAAGATATTGCTCGTATTGATAATGAGATAATGAGTGAAATGGAAAAAGCTCAAATTAAAGATCCAGATGATGTTATACCTGGCTTTGGAGAAGACTTACAAAGTCCAGAAATAGTTCCTTCTGGAGAGAAAGATGTTCTAACAATAAATAATGAAACCATAGAAGAAGAGTATAATGCCTTTACCAGCAACTAAACAAGAACTAGCTGATTGGATGTTAAGGAGACTTGGAGCTCCTGTTATTAACATTGAGATCGCTGATGTACAATTGGAAGATTGTATTGATGAAGCTGTTCAGTTCTTCTACAACTATCATTACGACGGTACAATTAGATCTTGGCGTACAATAAAAATTGATTCTAAGCTTTTAGAACGTAATAACAGAATACATCAAGACCTAACCGCTGAGTTTTTTGATTCAGACAACCTACAGAACTATCGTGTAGGTGACAGAGTAATGAGAAAGAAAGATAACGTTCAGGGTTATAGAATATATATTAAACATGACTCAGAACAAACATTATATGATTCAGATGGTGGTGAAAATCCCGGTGCAATTATTTCTCAACAAGATGGTTTTGATCAGTTCTTTAAAGAAGAAGAAGTATTATTAGAAGAGCAAAATATAATTGTTACTGATACAGGTCAAATAGGTATTAAAGTACCTGATAATATTGTAAGTGTAACTAAAGTCTCAAAAGTAGATTCTTTTACTCATGCTGGTATGTACAATTTTGAATATCAATATTTTCTAAACAATTTTGATATGTTTTATGGTACAGCTCAGGGTACAGGTCTATCTAATTATTATACACAAAAATTAAATGTAGAACATATTGACTTTATGCTAAACACATCCCCTGCTATAAGGTTTAATCAATATAATAGTAGATTGTATATGGATGTTGACTGGAATAGAATAAGCAAAGGTAAATCTAGAGGTGATTTTTATTTACTTTGTGAAGTGTATGAACAAGCCGATCCAGAAATTACCGGTGAAGTTTATAAAAATACGTGGTTAAAAAGATACGCGACCGCGTTAGCAAAACAACAGTGGGGTTCTAATTTGAAAAAGTATCAAAATACAGAACTTCCTGGTGGAGTACAACTTGATGGTCAAGGGCTTTGGCAAGAAGCGACAACAGAACTTCAAGAGTTAGAGGAAGAATTAAAGAGTGCAACTCTTGAGATGGATTCTATACTCTGGGGTTAAAAAGGAATAAATAAATTATGATAGATGTTAAAGATTTTTTATTGGCAGATGAGTCAGATGATTTTACTAAATCGTTTAAAGAAGAGATGACTAAGAGAGTCTTCACTCAACTTGATGACATGAAACGTACTATGGCAAAAGATTATTTAAAGAGTGATGAACATGAATCTTCTTGAATGGAAACAATATCAGACTCAGACTTTTAGAGAAGAGCTTAAAAAGCAGATGATGAATGGTGTCTCACACGACACACATTTTCTATTCTCTGAAGAGCAACTAGATGAGATTAAACAAGAAGTAGAAATTGAACAGTTTGAAGAAACTGTTGAGTTTGACGGTGAGATTGATTTAGATTTACCTCTGATCGAAAAGCATTCTGAAGTACAAGAGACATTTGATTTTGCTCCAGATGAAGACGGCACTGTTATGGATCTAGTATTTGAGTTTGATCTCGCTGATATCGACCCATCTATTAACGGTATGAATGCTCTTAGAGAACTTTTATTCGCTGAAGAATATGAGTTTATTAAAGAAGAAGAAGATGAAAATATTGACGAGGCTAAAAAGAAGCCTGGTAAAGTTAAAGTAGTTTTTAAAAGAGCTAAGGGTGAGATTAAAAAGAAAAAGATCTGTGGTCCAGGAATGAGACTAGCTGGTAATAGATGCCTGCCTCAAACCGGTACTCAAAAGGCTAAAGAACGCCGTAAGGGTATCAAGCTTAAAAGAGCAAAGAGAGCAATGGGCGGCGGCGCTAAAAAGAAAGCTGCGCTTAAAGGTAAAATTACTAAACGCAGAGTTAAGACCAGATCTAGATCTCTTGCTAACTCTATAAATTAAGGAAGAAAAAAATGGCTATTGAAACAATTGCAAAGCAAATGGGAAACAATGGATCAACTCCTGGTAACAGAGTTGTACTTCATATCTACGATGCTAGTCATACATTAAGTGATACAGACTTTACCTTTACAAATGATAACGGTTCAGTTACTTTAAATGCTAGAAAGATTGAGACGGTTATGAATATGGGCCCATCTGCTGTAACAATTAATGGTATGACTTTTGAAACAGGTAGATGGGAATGTTCACTAGTTGGCGGTATTAATGTTACTGGTAACGCTATTACAGTAGTGTTTGATAATGTAGCTACCGGTAATGTAATTATTGAATTTAGGAGTTAAATATGAAACTCATTAAAGAAGATATAGTTATTAACGATCTCTCTGTTATTTCTGAAGGTAAAGGAAGTAACAAGAGAATGTATATTACTGGTCCTTTCTTACAAGCCGAAAAAGTTAATAAGAATAATAGAATATACTCAGAAAACGTAATGGATAAAGCTGTTGATTCATATAAGACAGATTACATTGATCAGAAAAGAGCTTTAGGAGAGCTTAATCATCCAGCTGAACCTGTTGTTAACCCTGAGCGCGCCGCTATCATGACAGAAAGTCTTAGTAAGACCAAGACTAATGAAGCAGTTTATTATGAAGGTAAAGCAAAAGTGCTTTCTACTCCAATGGGTAAAATTGTTGAGAACCTTCTTTCTGACGGTGTTAAAATTGGTGTTTCTTCTCGTGGTTTAGGATCATTAAATCCAACTAGAGAAGGTTACAATATGGTGGGTAATGATTTTGTACTCACCACTGCTGCTGACGTTGTATTTGATCCCTCGGCTCAGTCTTCATTTGTAGAAGGTGTTTATGAACAAGCAGAATGGATTTATGAATCTGGTATTTGGAAACAAATAGATTTAGATTATCAAAGAGCAAGATTAAAAAAAGCTAATTTAAAAGAGCTTAATGAAGTTAAGTTAGAAGTCTTTGAGAGCTTCTTAAAAACACTTTAATATAAATAGATTAACGGAGTTAATACAATGGAAAAAAATAACGATTTAATCTCAGTGATTGAGGATCTTCTAGAGGCAGATATGACTGACCCTAAGAAGGTTAAAAACCCTCAAAATAAAATGAGTGAAGAAGAGCAGGTTGACGAAGCTCAGGATAAGACAGATAAGTCTATTTCTGCTAACAAGCTATCATCTACCGCAAAACCAAAAGCTGATAACACAGCAGATAATTCATCAGAAGTAATTGGCTCCAACAAAGGTGCAGCTATGGATGCTGGTGGTGATAAAGATGTTGGTAAGATGGATAAAGGTAAACTTCCATCAGATGCTGCTGATAATTCATCAGAAGTAATCGGATCCAACAAAGGTGCTGCAATGGATGCAGGAGGAGATAAAGATGTTGGTAAGATGGGTAGCAAAGAAAAAGGAAATCCTTCTGATGCCTCTGCGACTGCTGAGCCAGACAAAGGACCTCATAACCAAGCTATGGATGAAGATCTACATGATGGAGATGATGGCTCTGATGACGTTGTCTCTGAAGATGATGGAACTGTGGAAGAAGATCAGGACACCAAAATCGTAAAGAATGCTAACGATGAGCAGCTTCCAGATGATGAAAAAGAGTCAATGAAGAACATGAAGGAAGAAGATGACTCAGACGAAGATGATGACGAAGACGATGAAGAGTCACATGACGAGTCAGTTGAAGAAGAGTGGGATTGGGATAAGATCAGCTCTTTATCAGAAGAAGATTTTAATGAGCTTGTTGAGTCGTTGACTGAAGAAGAGCTTTTAGAATTTAATGCTCATTACGAGGCATTGGAAGAGTCAACTGAAGAAGTTGAAGAAGCAAAGATGAAAAAATGTCCAATTACAGGTAAGATGATTCCTGTAGATGAAGCTCATGACGATGATCATGACGATGATGACGATGATAAAGAAGAGTCACATGACGAGTCGGTTCAGGAAGCTAAGGATGACGAAGACGATGATGATGATGAAGATGAGTCACATGATGAGTCTGTCCAGGAAGATAAAGGTGACATGGATGGAGATGGTAAACATGAGCCTGATGATAAAGAGTATATGGATAATAAGGACAAAGCCATCAAAGCTGCTATGAAAAAAGAAGAAGCAGAAGTTGAAGAAGCAACTGGTGAGAAGTTAGAATCTTCTCCAGGTAAAGCTGAAAACGAAAAGCATCAAGCTTCAGGTGTAACAGGTAAGGCAGCTGATAAAGGTGGTAACCCTGCTGAAGGTCCTCATGATCAATCAAAAGATGCTAATGAAACTTCTACTAAAGCAAATCCTAAGGGTGCTGTTAAAGAAGATCTTGATGACATCTCTGAAGATCTTAATGAAGACTTTAAAGAAAAAGCAAAAGTAATCTTTGAGACTGCTGTAAATGAAAAAGCTAACATTATTAAAGAAGAAATGGAAGCTAAGTATGCAGCAGAGTTAGATGAGAAAGTCCTTGAGGTTAACGAGAGAGTTAATCAGTATATGGACTATGTCATTAACGAATGGTTAGAAGAGAACGCTTTAGAAATTAAATATTCACTTCGCACAGAGATTGCTGAGAACTTTATCCGTGAAATGAAGTCAGTATTTGAATCAAACTTTATTGATATCCCTGAAGAAGAAGTATCTGTAGTTGATGAGTTAACTGAAGCAGTTGAGTCATATAAAGAGCAGCTTGAAGAGCAAGCTACATCTTTAGAAGAAGCTAACAGAGAGCTTTTGGATATTAAAAGAAAAGAAATCGTTGAAACAATCGGTAATGACCTTCCACAGACACAAAAGATCCGCTTAGAAAAGTTGTCTGAGAATGTTGTAGCTGAAGACATCAGCGAGTTTAGATATAAAGTCGAACAACTCAAAGAAGGTTACTTTGACGAGTCATCTGAACAACCTCTTCTAAGCTCATTGAGTGAAGAAGTATTCGGTGGGACTGTTATTGAAGAAGAAAATGATAGTTCTATTTCACAGTATGCGAAATTCCTTTCAAAGACTGTAACTAAGTAAGAAAATTATAAGACTATTAAATATATAAGAAAATTTAGACATATAAAATTTGAATAGGAGAAATTAACATGTCAACCGATATCCTAATGGAAAAATGGGCACCGGTAATCAACCACGAAGATCTAGACCCAATTGGGGAAAGAGATAAGAAAGCGGTTGTTGCTCAGGTTCTCGAAAACACAGAGAAGGCTCTTCGCGAAGAAGCAGGCATTCTAGACGAAGCATCTATTTCAGGTGCAAGTTTTGGTGGCGCTATGAGTGGTTCAAATACTAACTCTACTCTTAATGCTACAGGTCGTGCAGGTTACGATCCAATCATCATCTCACTTGTACGTCGTGCAATGCCACAGATGATGGCTTTTGATCTTTGTGGTGTTCAGCCAATGTCAGCTCCAACAGGTCTGATCTTTGCGCTTCGTGCACGTTACCAAGACTCAAACACAAACGATGATGGTCGTGAAGCATTCTACAATGAAGTCTTCCCGAACTTCTCAGGTACAGCATTTAACACCGGTTCACCAGCTACTCATGCTGCTGGTTCAGGTTCAGCTGCTGATACCAACCCATTTACACCTGGTCGTGCATCAAACACTGGTGCAGCTGGTTCAGATGGTGCTGATGACTTTACTTCTAACTTCGTTAACGATCCATTTAGTGATGCATCTGGTAACGATCCAATCTTGGAAGTAGCTAATCAGGCTGGTGCTAATCCAGAAACTGGTGACTATGTTCCTTCAGGAATGAGCACACAAGGTACATCACCATTTGGTATGACTACCAGAGAAGGTGAAGGGGACAACTTCCGTGAAATGTCATTCACAATCGAACGTACAGCTGTCGAAGCAAAGACACGTGCGCTCAAGAGTGAGTACACAATGGAATTGGTACAAGACCTTAAAGCTGTTCATGGTTTGGACGCAGAAGCAGAATTGTCAAACATTCTGTCAACTGAGATCCTTGCTGAAATCAACCGTGAAGTTGTTCGCACAATGGTTAGCCAAGCTAAGTACGGTGCAGACGGTTTAACAAATAACGGTGTATTTGATCTCATTGCTGACGGTCAAGGCCGTTGGTCAGTTGAGCGTCAAAAAGGTCTTATGCTACAGCTTGAAAAGGAAGCTAACAAAGTTGCTTTCGAAACTCGCCGTGGTAAAGGTAACTTCGTACTTTGCTCAGCAAACGTTGCTTCAAGCTTGACAATGGCTGGTCTTCTAGACTATTCATCAGGTCTTAGCGACAACCTTAATGTAGATGTAACATCAGGTGTGTTTGCAGGTACATTGAACGGTCGTATGAAGGTCTATGTAGACCCATATGCAACTGCAGGTGATTACGCTGTTGTTGGTTATAAGGGTTCAAACAACATGGACGCAGGTATGTTCTATTGCCCATACGTTCCATTGCAAATGGTTCGTGCAGTTGCACAAGAGACATTCCAGCCAAAAATTGGATTTAAGACTCGTTACGGTATGGTTTCAAACCCATTCGCTAACCCGTCTGCAATCCAGTCACAAGGCTTGGTTGCTCATAACACCAACGTCTACTACAGAAAGTTCCGTATCGACAACGTCTAAGTCGAATTCGATTCTTTTAGAAGAGCCAGCTTTTGCTGGCTCTTTTTTTGGTATAAATATAACATGGCAATTAATTATAACACAGTAGCGACAAGTATACCTGAGCTAAGTTACGTAGCTCCACAAAACTTTTACGCGGTAGCAGAAAATTTACCCAGTGTAGTATTCAATCTACAAGGCTTAACTATACCTAATGTATCTGGTGGTGAAGTTATGCTACCCAATAGAATGAACTCTTCAAGATCATTTTTACCTGGTGATGGTTTAGATTACTCTACTTTAGATTTTACTTTCCTGGTAGATAAAACTTTCAATAATTACAGATCAATATTAAACTGGATTAAAGGTATAAATGCACCAGAAGGACCAGATCAATATACAGAATATACAGCTGTAGGAGATCAAGCAGGTACAACTGGATGGAATAAAACGACTGCTAATATTACAGTCTTTGGATGTGATGATGGTAATAATCCTTTAGTACATTGGAATTTTGTAGGTTGTTTTCCTATTAGTTTAGATGGTCCAACATACGATGCAAGTTCAACAAATATAGATTACATTCAAAGTAATGTTTCTTTTAGATACTTATACTTTGAAAATCAAACGTACACTAACGGTACATTAAACAACGATAAGTTATAAGAGGTTCTTATGAGTATTTTAACAGGTAATAATCCATTCTACGATAAGGTAGTAGTAAATGAATGGAATGAAATAGAAGAGCAAGCTATTTACGAAGATGAAGAAGGTAAAAAGAAAAATGTTACTCTTAACAAACCTTTTCTTACTCCTGGTGGCCCTAAAAAGAGATCCGTTTATGTAAAAAATGCAAAAGGTAATACAGTTAAGGTTAACTTTGGTGACCCTAATATGGAAATTAAAGCTGATAACCCAGCTAGAAAAAAGTCTTTTAGAGCAAGGCACAATTGTGATAACCCAGGTCCAAAAGATATGGCTAGATACTGGAGCTGTAAACAATGGTAATGGATTTTAAAACGTTTACTGAGAACTTTAAGGATGGTAAGAACCCTGAAGATAAAGGTGATAGTAAACGCCATGGTGTCCCTACAAAATCATCAGTATCTAATCTTAGAAAAGTAGCTAAGCAAGGTGGACGTAAAGGTCAGTTAGCTCATTGGATGGCTAATATGAAAGCTGGAAGAGCAAAGAAGAAAAGAAATGGATAATGAAGGAAGCTTTGAAGTTTCGTTAAGAGTATTAGGTAACGAATTCTTAGGTTTAAAAATTAAAGTTGATGATATGAAACAGAAATGGATCGTATTCGGAATAATTGCAATAGGAGCATTAGGATGGATGGTATCTTCCTTCGGTCCTGTTATAGCAAGTATGTTTATAAGTTAACCCCATGCATTATATGGTCTCTGGGGCTTAGTACATCCTAAACAGCTGTACAGATTATAAGAAAAAGGAAGTGATTTTTCTCACTTCCTTTACTTTTTTAGATTTTATTTCTAGCAAACATTTTTACTAGCTGTGCAACTATATCAGATCGTACAATATGATCAGTTGTAAACCTTACAATAGGAGCTTCGATACCATAATGATGACACATTTCAACAAAGTCATCTAAAGCTTCTCCGTCATGTACATCTGATTGAGCCGGATCTCCTAATAGAATTAATTTAGAATTTTCTCCTATGCGAGTAGTAATAGCTTTAATCTCTGACATGTTTAAATTTTGAGATTCATCTACAATAATAATACAATTTTCAAAAGAGTTACCTCTGATAGTTTCTATAGGTTGGATTTGAATTTGCTCTTTCGAAACCATGTAGTCATAACGACCTTTTCCTAAACCGTCTTGAAGTACATTCATAATAGGTTTAAGCCATGGCGTCATTTTTTCTTCTACAGAACCAGGAAAGTAACCTAACGATCTACCGGTAGACACATTAGGTCTTGTTAATACTATTTTATCATAACCTCCTTTAAGTATAAGTTGAGCAGCCTTCATACCTGTGCAAAATGTTTTACCTGTACCTGCAGGTCCAATACAAATAGTCATTACAGACTCGTTAATACAATCGAGTAAGTATTGCTGAGTAGAATTTTTAGGTTGAATATGGAAGGCGGATGAAGATTGAATCTCGTTTACAAAAGTGTCTTTCTTTTTAGCTCGTGCCATTAAAATATGCTCCTAGGGGTTAAAATAAAAAAACTCCCATTGCCTGAAAGGCCGGGAGTTTGATTTGAATTAGTAAAGAACTTTACCATTAAACTATTTATAATAGACTTGTTGAGATTCGTATGGAAGGTATAAAAATGTTAACTCATGAAGAACTTTTAGCGATGTGGGAAGAAGATGCTCCTATAGATAAGACAGCGCTAGACTCAGCAGCAACTGATGCACCTAAGTTACATCATAAATATCTTTCACAACTAATGGATCTTAAGGCTAAAAAGATTGCGTATACACATAAGTTAGAAGAAATAAAAAAAGATAAAGAGCTCTATTATTCAGGTCAAGCTACTTCTGATGAGTATAAAGAAAAACCTTTTGATCTTAAACTTAAAACTAAAGCAGGAATTGACAAACATGTCAATACAGATCCTGCAGTTGTTCAAATTGAGCAAAAAATAGAGTATATAAACATCTTACTTGAAGGCCTAAATCATATTTTAGAGCAAGTCAAGTGGAGAAATCAATCAATAAAAAACGCTATTGATTGGATTAGATTTACCTCGGGTAGTTTATGATTACATTTTATAAGAAGAACGATGTATATCTCGAGTTCAAAGGTGACAAGAGTGACCTTAGAATGTTGAGCGATTACTTTACTTTTAAAGTACCAGGAGCTGAGTTTACACCTCAATACAAAAGTAAATTTTGGGATGGTAAAATAAGACTTGCTAATCTAAGAGATAGTACTATCTATGCAGGGTTAACAGGTGATATAACTAAATTTGCTAACGATATGGATGTTGAATGCTACTTCGAAGGTAGTGAATATAATTTTCCAGGTAGAGAGCAAGCTTTAGATGATGTAATTTTAGATAACTTTATTAGTGCTCTTAAACTTCCGTTTGAGATAAGAGACTATCAATACGAAGCTGTAAGAATTGGTATAGAAAAACAAAGAGCTTTAATACTTTCACCTACAGCATCAGGTAAATCATTAATTGTTTACTGTCTTATGAGATGGTGGAGAGAGATACATGACAGAAAAATACTTATTATTGTTCCGACTATTTCCCTTGTTGGGCAGCTTATCAGCGATTTTCATAATTATAGCAATGGGAGTTTTGATGACGTTGCAGGAATTACCGCTGGAGCAGACAAAGATCCAGACACCAGAGTTGTTGTATCGACCTGGCAATCAATCCATAAGCTACCCGCTTCTTGGTTCGCAAAGTTTGGATCAGTGGTAGTAGATGAAGTACATCACGCACAATCTAAATCAATACAATCTATCATGAATAAAATGCTTATATGTCCTGATAGAATAGGCTTAACTGGTACTCTACAAGACACTAAGACGCACGAGTTGGTGTTAAAAGGACTTTTTGGATCTGTAACAAAACTTATAACTACAAAAGAACTCATGGAGAGAGATCAAGTATCTCAGATGAATATTCGCCTACTTCAATTAAAGTATGAAGAAGCAGATCGTAAAAAAGTTAAAGATATGACGTATAATGAAGAAGTAGAATTTATTGTAAATCATAAGAAAAGAAATAATCTAATCGCTAAGATGGCTTCTACATTACCCGGTAACACATTAGTAGTCTTTTTAAGAATTGAACACGGTAAAGAAATATATGAGAGTATTGATACGGAAAAGAAACTCTATTATGTTGCAGGTGAGACAGATAAAGATTCGCGAGAAGCGGTTAGACAGATGGCTGAAAGAGATGATGTCGTTATTGTGGCGTCGTTGGGTGTCTTTAGTACTGGTGTTAATATACGAAACCTTCATAATCTTATCTTCGCTCACCCTACAAAATCAAAGATAAAAGTACTACAATCAATAGGACGTATCTTGCGTAAAGCAGATAATGGTCAGACAGCTACTGTGTTCGATATTATAGACGACTTAAAATATAAATCAAGAGATAATTTTGCATTGAGACATTCAAATGAAAGATTCAAATATTATACCAACGAGGAGTTTGATTATAAAATCAATACTATAGACCTATGACAGAAAAAAGAACAAGACAAAAACCCGGCGATACACACTACGTAAACAATATTGAGTTTACTCTAGCGTTGGATGAATATAGCCAAGCATGTAAAAAAGCTATTTCAGAAGGTAAAGAAAGACCTACTATGTCTAGATATCTAGGTGAGTGCGTAGTAAAAATGTCTAATAGGCTATCGCTTACACCTCGCTTTAAAGGCTACATGTATAGAGACGAAATGGTACAAAATGCTATTTTAGGCGCTATGAAATATATGTACCGCTTCGACGGAAGTCGGTTTGATAACGGGTTTGCATATGTGACTCAAATATTGTTTAGTCATATGATACAGACTATTAAAAATGAAAAGAAAAAATATGAACTTAATTTAAGGTTAATTCAAGAAGCAGAAGTCTCTGTCATGGGTGATCAAGAGTTTATGGATGTATCCGATCAGCATGCGCGATCAATTGCAGATCAAAAGCTAGATGAATTACAAAGTCAAAAAGTAGAGAAAGGTAAAGGTGGTTTTACTTTACGTACAGGTTATACAAAAGAATCTAGAGCAGCTTATAAAGGTGGTACTCCTTTAAGACCAACTAAGAAATCAAAGAAAGATAAGAAATGAAAATAGCGTTTTTAGGTGATACACATTTTGGTTGTCGTAACTCTAATCAAGTAATACAGAGATGGCAACAAAAGTTTTTTGAAAAAGTTTTCTGGCCTTATATTAAAGATAGTGGTATCAAAACTATTATCCAGACAGGGGATTATTTTGATAATCGTAAATGGATTAACCTACAAACAATGTCATTTCAAAAACAAGTCTTTGTAGAAAAAGCAGCTGAGTTGGGTTGTGTTGTACATGGTATAATTGGTAATCATGATATACCTCTACGTCATTCTTTAGAAATGAATTCACCTCAACAGATACTTATCGAAGACCATATAAATTATTACAGCAAACCTACAGTTTTAAACTTTGATGGTATTGATATGACCCTTATACCTTGGATATGTAAAGATAATGTAGATGAGATAAATGAAGTAATTAAAAAAGGTGGAGATATCTTAGTAGGTCATTTAGAGACTCAAGGTGCTATGTTGTTTCCTGGTAGAATATCTCATGACGGTCATAAAGCTACTGATTTTAGCAACTGGAAAGAAGTTATTTCAGGACACTATCACTCGCAGAATAAAATAGCTAATATACATTACATAGGTATACCTTACCAACTAATGTGGACTGACGCTTTAGTTAAACAAGGTTTTTGGATCTTTGATACAACAGATCGTTCATGGACATTTATCGAGAATAAATTAAGATTTTATCATAAACTAACATGGGATGATGGTTGTGATTACGATCTCGAAACTATTAATGATGCTTATGTAAAAATTAATAT
>UEXN01001549.1_pt1 | contig 17886 bp, 19 predicted proteins | sample 1796711 | NCBI WGS metagenome assembly UEXN01 (sample SAMEA4772470, study PRJEB27181) | metagenome | reverse complement strand
CAGCGGGCAGTTGTCGGCATCATTATCTACGCCATCACCATCACGGTCATCGTCGCAAACGTCGCCGTTACCGTCGCCATCTTGGTCTTCTTGCATGGCGTTCGAGGCAGCAGGACAATTATCCTCGCCATCAGGCACACCATCCGTATCCTGGTCCGCAACATTACCTACGGGGTTATTACTTCCACTGTTGCTATCGCCATCGCCATCGGCATCACAACCAGCCAAGCCCATACCCAGCGTAGCGGCAATCATTACAGTAAATAAGATTTTCATTAATGAGTTCATAATATCCCTATCCCCTATTGTCCATTAACTCGGAATTCAACACGACGATTCATCGCCCGACCGGATGCAGTCTCATTACTGGCAACCGGAACCACTTCACCATAGCCACGGGCAGTCAGTCGCTCTGCCGAGACCCCTTTATCAACCAAATATTGACGCACAGACTTTGCACGACGGTCAGACAACCCTTCGTTGTATTCAGCGCTGCCGGTAGAATCAGTATGGCCTGCGATTTCAACATCAAAGTTAGTCTGGGATTTAAGCGCTGTTACCAGGCGATCCAAAACCGGACGAGAGATCGCTGTAACCTTGGCAGAATTGAGCTCGAAGCCAATATTATTGAAGGTAATGGTCTGGTTGGTTAGCAAACAGCCGTCGCCATCAACTTTGCCGCCCTGAATTGTATTTGGGCACTTGTCACGATTGTCAGGAATGCCGTCGCCATCGCTATCGGGCGCATTAACTTCAACGACTTTTTCAACTTCACGGGTTTCGTAGACGATTTTTTCTACTTCTACGGTCTTGCTGCGACCGAGGGGCAGCTCGAAGCCCAGCGAGAAACGCCAGTCGTTAAAGCCACCCTCGTCTTCTGAGAGAGTTCCTGTAATGCCGTCGAAATCGTCGTACAAATACCGAGCTTCAGCGCGCAGCTTCAAGCCGTTATCAAAGATTGGACCAGTAACCGCACCCAGACCCACATTGGCGTGCAAGTCAACGCCGTCATCGTCATCCGGCACCACATCGTTGTAGACGCCACCGACCTGAGCCAACACGAACGGGGTAAAACCTTCCCGGTCGCCAAAGGCATAAGCCAAACCGGTACTTACTGTGTACTGGTAGTAATCCGCAGCGCCTTCCACTCCTGAATCCAGGCCGTAACCTGCGCCCTCGGTTTCCCACCACCAATGGTCGGACAGCTGACGGCCATAAACCAGGCCTGCGCCAAACCCTTTACGAGACAACTCTCTGTCTTCATCAAGCACCAGATAGTGCAGCATCGGCGCGATATATTGCTTTGTCGCCGTTTCTTCTGCTGCATATCCCTGTGCCGCCAATGCGACACCTGCCACAAATAGCGAAGTATGTATGCTTCCTTTCACGACATCCCCCTTGGGTATGTTAACTAGGCCACGGAATTATACTCAGGATCGTGCGAATAGAAATAAAGACGCAGTACCATTTTTTTGGCATGAAACTCACTTTTTCGGCGTATATTAAAATCCGCCAAATACTCTTATTTGGTGTCTCTCGGATTAGAGTGGCATGAGTAGGGGGACGAGCAATGAATCGATCTAATCGAGCTTCTGGTGGCCTGATCCCGTTCAACCAAACCCACTTCGGGTACCCCTAAGGCGGCTTGTTGATTCATTTATAGAATGGCGATCGGCGCCAGGGTAACGACCCGTTCTTAATGAAGAACAAAGCCTTTTCCTTAGCATTTTCAATAAAGAAACGAGGAGCAGAAGGGATTGAGTGTTTTGAATCAGGAAGGGAAGCTGACTGTTATAGCGGTTTAATAAGGCAACCCTGGGTTGTTTTCAACGCCAGGGCCACCTTATCCAATTTTTTGCCAAGGCTTACTCGCAGGTACGACCCAGCAAGCCTCCAATGGTACAAAGCAGGCTGGGAATCAAACCGTCTTCCGGATCAAGAACGTTCTTCAGAGCAGTAATTAATCCTGGCGATTCACCATTAGCTGGATTGCCCAGCAGCAAGGCAGTAAGCCCCTCTTTAAGCTGACCACCGACCAGTAAGCCCTTCACTGTATCGGCGAGAGTGCCGTCATTTTCGAGCAGGTCACCCAAGGTGTTAACCAGTTCTTGTTGCTCAAGACCCAGCCCGGATAACGCGCCGCCGTCTTCTAACAGAAGGTCCACAACACCTTGTTGGCTATCTGTACCCACTAGGCAAACCGTCCCCAGTGAAGCCTGACAGTCCGGGTTGTTCTGAGGTTCGATGAGCAGAGCTGTGAGCAAGCCAGTGACACCGTCTTCGCCCAGCAGCCCTACGAGCCCGCCTTCACCAGCGTCATTGCCCATCAGCAATTCGGTGACGATATCCTGCAAACCCCCATTACCGTCCTCGTCTCCGAGAACCAGAGCTTGAAGCCCGTCCTGCAAATTGCCGGTAGCAAGCGATGTAAGAATAGATTCCAGCGAGCCATCATCATTGTTGAGCAGATCTTCTAAACGCTCAGCCAGAGCATCGGCACCACCAATGTTACCTGCGATAGGACCCAAAGGCCCTGTCTCATCATCAAGCAGTACGTCAACCAGCCCACCAGGATGATTTTCGCCGCCCAGTACGCAAATGCCAGCAACCGGGGTGCTGCAGTTAGTCAGGTCCGCTACGTTATTAGTGGTTTGGAAGTTAACAACAACCGAGTCAGCTAGCGGATCGGCATTTGGATTCACAGCCACAACGCCACCGCCATTAATTGTCAGCCGGTAGTCTGCGCTCTCTTGCAAACCGTCGTCCGGAGTGAAGGTCACCGTCATACCGTCTTCTGACAATCCACAACTGCCGGCCACGGTTTGTTCAACTACACCACCATCGTCCAGTTTCTCAACAACGATAACAGCATCATTGCCCTCACAGCTGAGGGTGGTTTCGTCAACCGGCTGATTGAAGGTCACGCTAGGTTTGATACTCGCACCAACGGCATCGCCTTCCTCAGGGTCAGTGCTCACCACGTCTAAGAAGTTGTTCAGCCCAGTTTCGAAGTTGAACTCTTTCTCGGTTACGGGGGCGCCGTTACCATCAACCAACGGATCACCATTTTCGTCGGTTAAAACCAGATATTTCGGATCAAAGCCAGCCTGAGCACAGGCCTCCGCCTCAACACCGGCAATTTCACTGGCATTGATATAGAACACATAGCTAGTGGCAGCCATCAGGTGAGGCGCTTCAGCTGCGAAGGTTGCCTCATTTCCTGTCACTGCAGGATCAAGAGCCACCGGATCACCAGTCAACGTTTCCAGCCCAATAAATGCACTGTTTTCCAGACTGGCTAAATTCGGTTGATGAGAGAATGTTGCCTGAATCAAGGAGCCAGTAGACACATTGGTAGCGCCATCCGCGGGAATTACCGAGCCAATGTCTACCGTAAATCGTTGCGCCGGATCCTCACAGAAACGCTCTGGGCAGGCATCACCGATGCCGTCGCCGTCAGAATCCGCTTGGCCAGGATTAGGGATGGTAGGGCAATTATCCGTAGTGTCCGGAACACCATCACCATCTTGATCTGTCTGATTTGCAACAGGGGTATTCCCGCCAGAGCCTGAAGATCCGTCACCTTCGGCCTCACAGCCAGCAAGACCGGCGCCTAGAAATGCCATCAACGAAAAAGTCATTAGTGTTTTCATTTGATTATTCATAGCCCGTCTCCTATTGCTCACTAACGCGGAATTCAACGCGACGATTCATGGCACGGCCGGATGACGTCTCGTTACTTGCCACCGGAACCATTTCACCGTAGCCACGAGCAGTAAGGCGCTCTGCTGCCACACCGTTATCGATTAGATATTGGCGTACGGCCTTGGCTCGTTTGTCAGAAAGGGTTTCGTTGTACTCTGCACTGCCAGTGCTATCGGTATGGCCTGCAATCTCGACATTGAAATTAGTCTGAGACGTCAATGCTTTACCCAGACGATCGACTAGTGGGCGAGAGGTCGCAGTCAGTTTGGCGGAGTCAAGCTCAAAGCCAATATTGTTAAACGTAATAGTCTGGTTCGTCAGCAAACAGCCGTCGCCGTCCACCTTGCCGCCGGCGATAGTATTCGGGCACTTATCGCGGTTATCTGGAATCCCGTCGCCATCGCTATCGGGCACACTAACTTCGACGATTTTCTCAATCTCACGGGTTTGATAGATAATTTTTTCGACTTCTACGGTCTTGGTTCGGCCAAGAGGCACTTCCAGCCCCAAGGAGAAGCGCCAGTCATTAAAGCCGCCCTCATCTTCAGAAGCGGAACCGGTGACACCATCGAAATCATCGTACATATAACGGGCTTCAGCGCGCAGCTTCAGCCCGTTGTCAGAAATCGGGCCAGTCACAACCCCCAAGCCAACGTTGGCGTGCAGATTGAGGCCATCATCATCATCAGGCACGACGTCGTTATAGGCACCACCGATCTGAGCCAGCACGAATGGCGTGAAGCTTTCACGGTCGCCAAGGGCATAGGCCAAACCCGTGCTTACGGTGTATTGATAGTAATCCGAGGCTCCGTCGACACCGGAATCTTGGCCATAACCCGCGCCTTCAGTTTCCCACCACCAATGCTCAGACAGTTCACGGCCATAAACCAAACCGCCACCCAGGCCTTTGCGGGATAAATCACGGTCTTCGTCCAACACAAGATAATGCAGCATGGGAGCGACATATTGCCGCGTAGTTGGTTCGTTCATGCCCTCTGCAGCAAGGCCCTGTGTCGCTAAAGCAACCCCCGCCGCCAACATGGAAATACGAATATTTGTTTTCATGACTACCCCCCTTGGGTACGAATGATCTGTGCAACCATTGGAATAGGTGGGGGAAGAAAAAAAAATAGAGGTCCGGTGCCGTTACGTTGGAATAATGTTGTGATTCAGTCGATGGTCTTACTTTCTGTATCCAAGCGTAACTTCTCGTATCCTTTACGCCCGCTCAGCGACAGAACTCGCTCATTTGCGCCAACATTGCCAAGTAGGTACTTTGGTACAAAATCATAAAAGCCCCCAATTATGTCTGTTACCCGCTCATCATGTATTTGCCGCTGGTTAGCCTCTATTGGCGTGCTCATCGTTATTGTTGGCCTGGCCCATACCGCTTGGCCCTTTCTATTCTTCCCACGCCAGCAGCTGGATATCACGCTGACACCGCCGCTATCTGCCAGCCAAAATCCCCACCCCGTGGCTGGTATTGCAGAACGCGATATTACCCCACCAATAGGCATGCCCAAATTTGGCTATTCCGCCTGGGCCAAAGCAGCAGACGGCTTTCGCACCCGCCTGAAGGCGCGGGCGTTTTACCTCCATGCCCCCGGCCAAACGCCAATGGCCATTGTGCAATTAGATCTAGGCACCGGTTCTCTGCCGCTTCATCACCGTGTGGCAGAGCGCATTGCACAAAAAACCGATGTTCCAGCCCACGCACTCTCTCTACTGGTGACACACACTCATTCCGGCCCGGGCCAATATCTCGGCAGCGATTTCTACAATGTATTTGGCAGCAACAAACCTGGCTTCGATCCGGCTCTGTTCGCGTTCCTGAGCAAACAGATCGCCGACGCCGTTATTGAGGCCTATTCCTCCCGGCAAGAAGCCCGCTTCGCGGTCGGCCAAAGTGATATCCGCGGCTATACTCGTAATCGTTCTTTAGCGGCCTGGGCGAACAATTTCCCTGGCCGCCAACCCCAAGACGATGACTCGATCATGGCAGTGAACCCCACCATGACGCTGCTACGTATTGACCAACGACAAGGGGACACGTTTGTGCCTGCCGGCGCCTTAAGCCTCTATTCTATTCATGGCACCGCCATTCCTCCTTTTACCCGCCCCTACCATGCGGATGTCTGGCACTGGATCAGCGGTGTATTGGAAGACGAACTCAGCATAACAGCCCCCGGTTTTATCCATGGCGCCGCCCAGGCGACTCATGCAGACAACAACCCGGCCTGGCACGAAGGCCAACGCGGCGACCTAGAGGCCCAGCGCATCGGCGTAGCACTGGGTGAGCACGCAGTACAGCTGTTTCACTCTTTGGCTGGGCAACTTACCCGCGAACTGGATACCGCTGTAGCGAGCCGCCAGCTTAATGTGCTGGAGCAAATTGACACCCAACGGTTCGGGCTCTGTGAGCGCGCCATTGTTGGCGCCTCCGTGGCCGGCGCAGCCAACGGTGACGAAGTGTTCCCGATTTCTTATTTACCTTTCCTGAAAGAAGACTGGCCCCGCCGTTTCTTCACCGATAACTGCCAGGGGGTAAAACAGTGGATACTCTCCAAGCTGCAATTATTGCTCCCCAAAGAACGTTTCCCTCATCAAGCGCTGTTCCAGATTATTCGCGTTAATGAGCTAGTTCTGGTTCCACTGCCTTGGGAGGTCACTTTGGAAAGCGGCAACCGGTTACGCAGCGCGATTGCCGATACCCTGCCTGTGGGCACTCCCTGGAAAGTAGAAGTTTCCAGCCTGGCCAACGGCTACTTTGGCTATGCTGCTACCCCAGAGGAGTACCAACGGCAATATTATGAAGGAGGCCATACACTCTACGGTCCACATACCCTGGATTTTTTGATTGGCCAGAGCGTTCACCTAAGCCAAGACATGCAACAGTCAGGTGATATCCACGATATTCCTCGCAACCAGACTTTTTCGCTGCTCTCTCATCAGTACTTTCCAGAAAGGAAGCAAGCCGCCACCCCCCCTCCTGGGCTGCAGTGGCAAGGCCAACCCGAGCTGCAGCAGGGCGAACTCGCTTCCGGCCCTTACTGGCGCATAACGCTGCTCGCGACACCCGCTGAGCGGCTGGCTCTCACTTCACTACACCTAGGCATTCACTGTCAGGGGCAGCCTGTCGCCACCGACGACGGCGCAGCATTGCAACTGCAATGGCAGCGACAGGGAACAGCGCAAGATGAGTACGAAATACGTTGGTACGCGGATACAGAGGAAACGCACACTGGCTGCAAATTTGCTATCGCCGCAACCCGCAGCGGCCCAACGACCCTATCCCCTGCGATTCCATAGCGCGCAGATAACAAGCACGGGTAAAAGATTGTGCTCCAGTGGATGTGGCGCCTCTGTAGCACTGCTACACTAAAGCCAAGCCATTGAAGGCACCGTATTCGCCGCCGGAGATTTCCATGCGATCGCTTTTCCGATACCTGTTACCTGCCCTACTCGTTGCCGGCTGCGCCAGCACCACGGACGTAACCACCCGCTTCACCGACGACGACACCCACCCACCTTTGGGCACCCTGCTGCTGGTTGCGCACACCCCGGAAGGCAACATTCGCGAAACCTGGGAACTGACCTGCAAAGATATATTTTCAAGTAATTCGTTGACCGTTTTGCTCAGCCATCAGGAATTACCGTTATGGTATGAAGGTGGAAAAGAAAGCATCCTCAACTGGGCGCAAGAAAACGATGTAGAGCGGATTCTGGTAGTTGAGCTTACCCACCTGCTGATCGATGCGGCGGCACCGCCAGCGGCAGGCAACCAGCTTAACCCGATGGACCAACCTGCCGGCGACGTGCAACCGACTTGGCAAGTCGGGATTGGCGGCGGCTTGGCAAAAGCCGAGGTTCCAGACGCCCTGCGGCAACATGGCGCTGAGCTGATCAACGCCGAAGGCAAACCTCTGTGGACGGGTATCGCCACCACCCACGAAGCCAGCAACGCCGTTGCCATTGCCAAAAGCCAATGCTCGGCCCTACGTCGCACCTTGCGCGAACAAGCTCTTGTTCCCTGATTGACCCACGTCTGTCAGGGAACGGTAAAACGGACTCTGACAACGGAAATGAACATTATGACAGGCCCACTCCACGGACTGACTTTCATCGAACTGGCCGGCATTGGCCCCGGCCCCTTCTGCGGCATGATGCTGGCCGACATGGGCGCCACCGTCATTCGCATCGACCGTCCCGGCGGCAACCCCCATTCCGCTATTGGCCACACCGTCCTTTTTCGTAACCGCCAAAATCTAGCCGTAGACCTGAAAAGCCCCGAAGGCATTGAAACCGTCCTCAAACTGTGTGAAACCGCCGATGGCCTGTTCGAAGGCTTCCGCCCCGGTGTCACTGAGCGCCTGGGCGTGGGCCCGGAACAATGCCTGGCGCGCAACCCGAAGCTGGTCTACGGCCGCATGACCGGCTGGGGCCAAACCGGCCCCCTGGCCCAAGCCGCCGGCCACGACATGAACTACATCTCCTTGTCCGGTGCCCTGCATGCCATGGGCCGTGAAGGCGAAAAACCCGCTATTCCGCTCAACTTGGTGGGTGATTTTGGCGGCGGCGGCATGATGCTCGCCTTCGGCATGGTCTGCGCCGTACTGGAAGCCCAGCGTAGCGGTAAAGGTCAGGTGGTGGATTCATCCATGGTGGAAGGCTCCGCCGCCCTCATGGCCATGTTCTATGGGCTCAAATCCCAGGGCATGTTTACCGACAATCGCGGCACCCACATGCTGGATTCTGGCGCCCATTTCTATGAAGTGTATGAAACCGCCGACGGCAAATATGTTTCCATCGGCAGTATCGAGCCGCAGTTCTATGCGCAACTGTGTCAGCTTGCTGAGCTGCCTTCCGAGGATTTCGGCCACCAGATCAATCCGCCCAAGTGGCCCGAAATGAAACAAAAGCTGGCCGCTGTCATCAAACAAAAGACTCGAGATGAATGGTCCGCCCTCATGGAAGGCACCGATGTGTGTTTTGCACCGGTACTCAGCCTTGAAGAAGCGCCCTCGCATCCGCATAACGTGGCTAGAGAGTCGTTTGTTTCCGTCAACGGCGCCGCACAACCGGCACCGACCCCGCGCTTCTCACGCACCGCCGCTGGCGAGGTCAAACCTGCCTCCACCGCTGGTGCCGACAGCCGCGCGGTATTGAGCCAAGCCGGTTTCAGTGACAGTGACATTGATAGCTTGATTGCCAGTGGCGCCGTTAAGCAGGACTGATCCCTGTTACCGCTCCTCTGGTCACACTGATATTACCCCAGCTGGGCCACAAGCCCGGCTGGCGTGACATTCCCCACTGGAGGGACCATGAACGCAGTAATCCCCGGCACATCCCTGGCCATTCACCCGGAAAACTTCCCTGACCCTGTCGAAGATCTGCCCGTCAATGGCACCGCCAAAGCGGTACTCGCTGGCGGCTGCTTCTGGTGTGTTGAAGCGGTCTATCTAAATCTTGAAGGGGTCAATGCGGTGGTATCCGGTTATGCGGGAGGCCATGCCGCTCGGGCCAATTACGAAGCCGTTTGCACCGGCACCACCGGCCATGCGGAAGTCATTGAAGTGGAGTACAACAGCGCCGTCATAAGCTTTGGCGAGTTACTGAAAGTGTTCTTTTCTGTGGCCCACGATCCTACCCAGAAAGACCGCCAGGGCAACGATCGAGGCCCCCAGTATCGCTCCGCGATTTTTTATCATGATAATGCCGAGAAAACCGTGGCCGAGGCCTACATCGAACAACTAAACAATGCCGGCGCTTTTATTGCCCCCATCGCCACCACCGTGGGGCCTCTGGAAACATTCTTTCCCGCAGAGGACTACCACCAGGATTTCGCCCGTCGAAATCCAACCCAAGGGTATGTTACACATGTAGCCAAGCCCAAAGTGGAAAAGCTGATTCATGCTTTCCCCGACAAACTGAAATCACGAACACCTTAACGAGACCAATCCAAGGGAGTGCCTGATGACCCAAGCACTGTCCGCCAGCGGCTTTGACCTGACGCCCCTGAGCGAAGAAGAGAAGCAGGCCCGCGCACAAACGCTGACCGAAGACGAACGCCGTATCTTGCTCAATCAGGGCACGGAAGCGCCGTTTTGTGGTGGGCTGCTGGATAATAAAGACGCCGGCACTTATCACTGCAAGTTGTGTGACCTGCCGCTATTCGCTTCCGATGCAAAGTTCGAATCCGGCACCGGCTGGCCCAGTTTTTATCAACCCTATGATCCAGAACACATCCGTGAACTGAGTGATCGCAGCCACGGCATGCTCCGCGTGGAAATCCGCTGCGCCCGCTGCGATAGCCACCAGGGTCACGTGTTCCCCGATGGCCCACCACCCACTGGCCAGCGCTACTGCCTGAATTCTGCGTCCCTGACATTCAAGGCGTAACGTCTCGTCAAAGGAGCGCTACTCTTAGCTGCGCGGTCGGCCAACTCACCGCGCTGCAGAGGCACCTTTCAACGTGTGCACCCGAGCCTCGCCAAAAGAGGCTTTTCAGGATACAAGAGCACTGAAAACTGGGCGGCTCGCACCTCGTACCTCATAGAAACGGCGGTATCGCTCGGAGCAGCCGGCCTCAAGCTCAGCAGCGCATCCAGATTTGACGTGACATTAAGGTGTGAATGCAAAAGTGGCACGCCCGCAAACTGGCCGGCATAAAACAGTAAGCGTGATTCCTGCTTGCCTGCAGCCGGCGGCCTGATAAACTAGCGCCCGCCTGCAAAACAGGCATGCCGGGATAGCTCAGTCGGTAGAGCAACTGATTCGTAATCAGTAGGTCCGCGGTTCGATTCCGCGTTCCGGCACCAAACTGCAATCCATCCCCATCCAAGCAAACCCCAAAACCCCTGTAAATAACGGCTTTTTGCGTTATTCTGTGTCTAATCGTATCCGATGGCATCCGACCCCATACCCCAAAAAGAGGGGGTACTTATGGGGGTATCTCAAGCCCAAGCCAAAACGGATACCCCCAGATACCCCCAAGGGGAGGCAAGCGCATGAAGCTAACCGCTACCGCCGTAAGGCAGGCAACCACCAAAGACAAGCCGTACAAGCTGGCTGACAGCAATGGCTTGTTTCTACTGGTGACAGCCAAAGGCCAGAAATACTGGCGCTATAAATACCGCTTTGCCGGAAAAGAAAAAATGCTTGCCCTGGGTGTCTATCCTGAAGTGTCCCTGAAGGATGCCCGCCAGTCTCATCAAGAGGCACGGGCAACGCTGGCCAATGGCATTGACCCCTGCCTTGACCGCAAAGCCGCCAAAGCTGCCAGCGCCGATATAAATACTTTTGAAGGCATTGCCCGTGAGTGGCTAGAAAAACAACGCTCAACCTATGCCGCCAGCACCTACAACAAAACGCTATGGTTGTTGGAATCCTTTTTGCTTCCCACCTTGGGCGGCCTTTCCCCCAACGACATAACCCCACCGATGGTGCTGGCGGCTCTGCGACGGATCGAAAACCAAGGCAAGCATGAGACTGCCCACCGAGCCAAACAGGCGGCAAGCCGGGTTTTCCGCTACGCCATCGCTACCGGGCGATGTGAGCGCGACCCTTGCCCCGACCTGAAAGGGGCGCTAACCGCCACCAACACGGTTAACCGGGCCTCGATTACCGACCCCAAGCAGATCGGCGAACTATTGCGGGCCATTGATGGTTTTGGTGGCCAGTATGTGACGCACTGCGCCTTGCGGCTGGCTCCACTGGTATTTGTTCGACCTGGTGAGCTACGCGGGGCGCAATGGGATGAAATTGATTTAGCGGCTGCCGTGTGGCGCATCCCTGCCGAACGCATGAAGATGCGCACGGCTCATGTTGTCCCCCTCTCCCGGCAAGCCGTTGCCGTTCTGGAAGAACTGAAGCCCTTCACCTGCAACAGCCGCTACGTGTTCCCGGCTATTCGTAGCCTGGCCCGCCACATGAGTGAAAACACCATTAACGCAGCCCTGCGGCGTCTCGGTTACAGCAAAGAAGAAATGACCGGCCACGGCTTCCGGGCCATGGCGTCAACCCGCCTGAATGAGCTGGGATGGAACCCGGACATTATCGAGCGCCAGCTAGCCCACACCGAAAGAAACAAAGTCCGTGCCGCCTACAACCGTGCTGAGCATTTGGAAGAACGCCGCAAGATGATGCAAGCATGGGCGGATTATCTGGATGGCCTGAAAACCGGGGCGGACGTGGTGCCCATTCGCCGGGCCTGAATCCGCTAAGTCCCCCCCTGTGCTGGCTGGTGTGTTTTTACGGAATGGTTTTTTATGGGTTGTCTCGGTTGTCTTGGTTGTCTCACCTAAAATATATATAAATAAAACAGCATCTTAGCCGCCAGCACCCTGAGACAACCAGACGGGCTAGGGTTGTCTCGGGTTGTCTCACTTTATAGCGCTGTATGTTTCTCAATAGCGATAGCCTAAAATATGGGCAAACCCAAAGGCCTGAGTGCCAGCGAAAATGAAGAAAATAGGCAACATCGAAAAAGCTTTGCTTGGCGATGGTCTGTTGATCGAGACCGGCGATATTTCCATAAACCAGCATGACCTGGCGAGCCTAAAAAAAAGTGATCATGACTGCCGATATTGCGGGCCAGCCCTGGAGTATATAACCCCGGAATTTCTCAACACTCTTGAAGGTGGGCTTACCACAAAAAGTATCCGCTCAATCAGCAAGGCGTGGGAGCTTTCTGAGTCCTCTAGCCACATTGAGTGGCTCAAGAAACCAGAGAAAGAGCGTGACTCAACTGAAAAAAAAATAGATAAATTAACGGATGACCTTTGCGAGACTTTGCGGGGCTTGGAAATGGCGGGCGCATCAAGTGGAGCCGATGAGATATCGCAAATCGTACACAGGGTCTCTAATCGTCTTTCTCATATTCCACACTACTCACGCAAGCCAAGGGATACAGGCTCACCGCGCCGGGTATTTATCGGGTCGCTTTGGAGTAACACCAATATGCCCTTAGCTGACATTGCCTCTATTACCACCTTATTCTTTGATGAATCCACTGAAACTGACATGGTCACCACCGTGGAAAACACCGTAAAGCGCCTACAAAAACAAGGCTTTACCCGCCCACAGGGCGCATTTCCTCGAATCTCTCTCAAAATGCATCCCTGACAACCCCGCGTGTATGAGAATAATGGTTTGTACCTTCTTATAAATAGGTACAAACATGATTACACAAGCCCCTTTTTTGATGCGTCAAAAAACAGTCTGCCAGATGCTAAGCGTCACTGCGGCGGGATTAGCCAGACTGCGAGCCCGTGACCGCACATTCCCCGCCCCCATAAAAATGGGGAACTTCCCCCAATCCCCCGTCTACTTTGATGGTGCTGAGGTTAATAACTGGTTTCACCAACAAAAAGCAAAATCAGGGGGAGCGCAATGAATGCAACCTTCCCCCAGTCCGGCTACCTACGCCTATATCAGATCGTCGGGCAAACTGAGGTCACCGAAGAACAGGCCGCACGCAACCGCGCCCGAGGTAAAGGCCCCAAGCTGTCACGGCCTGCCATTACGCCAATCGTCCCCGTTGCTAAGTCCACCTGGTGGGCTGGAGTTAAAGCCGGTCGCTTTCCGCCTGGCGTTCGCTTACCCGGTGGCCAAGTCACTGTCTGGCGGGCTGAGGACATTTACGCCTATATCCAGTCAGTGGAACGGGGGGCAGCGTGATGAATACCGCAAACCTGCAACCCGCAACCGGCCCCGATGGGCTGCCCCAACGGCTGAGCGAAGCGCAAGCCTCTCATTACCTTGGGCTTTCCCCTGCCACCCTGCGCAAGAGCCGTACAACCGGCGTGCTTAGCGGCGTGGCTGCGCCCAAGTACCTCAAGTTGGGGCGGCGGGTCTTCTACCCTCTGGCTGGGCTGGATGCTTGGCTAAGCCAGTTTGACCCGGTGGCCAATACCACTGAAGCCGCACAGGGGGGCAAGCAATGACCGCCAGCAACCCTAAAATAACCGGTAGTAAGCTATTCCGGCTTGATGTGGCCGGAGTGTTTGCCGTGACCCGTTATGTGTATGCAGATACCGAAGCTGAAGCCCTGGCCAAAATTGAGGCGATGCCCAAGGAATGGCAAACAGTTGAAAGTTTTGTGCCTGGATCTCTCGTTTACCGGGGAGCCACTGCGGTTACTGCGGGAAGCGGTGCGGAAGAAAGGCTAAGAAACCGCCCACTGGTATTGCACGGCAAATACCGGCTTGAGCTGGGAGGGCGCAGCCATGATTAACCATGAAACCTTCCACCAGCTACTGCCACCAGCCGACCCGAAAAAAATAGCCCGAATCCTTCACGCGCTGACAACTCGTAGCGGGTTGCACCGCTTCGAGGCCCGCGCCTTGGGGGATACCGCTCTGAACTCCACCATTTCCGATTTACGCAACCGTTACAGCGTACCGATTCGGCATGAATGGGTCAGCGTGGCCGGTTATCAGGGCAAGGAAGCCCGCCTTAAAAGCTACTTCCTCGACCTGGTGCTGGATGCGGAGGGCGGGCCATACGTTTTGGCTCTACTGGAACTGTGGGGGTATTGCTTACCGGAACCCCCTGAGCCGCCAGCACCAGCAACCCCGGCGCTTGCCGCCTAATCCCTGAGAATCTGCCCCGCCCCCTCTGGCGCGTCCTGTGATGCTCTCTGAGGGGCTGGGGGAAGGAGTGACCATAGTGAACACAATCCCAATGTTTCAGGCGCTGGCGGTGCTGCCATGCCCAGCCACAACCCCTCACGCCGTTGCTAACCCGGCCCCGGCCCGTTACAGTTACTGTGCTGCGGCAAAATCCGTGGCCGACCTTGGCCGGTCGAATTACTCAAGGCGCACAAGCGCCCACCATCGAGCAGGCGCTTTTTTTGTGCCCGCTATGCGTTATGGCGGCTGTGCGCGGGACACCTTCGGGTGTGCCGGTTCCCTTGAGTACCGGTCGGCCAACCTGCGTACAGTCGCCCCCATTCGTTGCTTGGCCGCAACCGGGGACGGCTCCAAAACTCAAGGAGCTTCACCCATGAAACCTACCCATATTCCCTCTGTACTGCGTTCGCGTGCGCACCGTGCCATGGCTATGGCCGCCCTGCGTAGCAATTCCAGTTTAAGCAGCCGCCTGCGCCGCTATAACCACCATATGAACAAGGCCCGTGCCTTGTGTGGGGGTGCCGCATGAACCGCTATCAAGCCCTCTCTAATCACCACGACAGCCTTACCCTTGGGGTGGAGTGTCTGAGCCAGCTTAACGCCTTGTGCCGTGTGCTGTGGCAGCGAGAAAAGGCCCGTGTGCCTGCCAGCCCCCAAAGCGCCGCCCTAATGCTAACCGCCATGAATCAGGCGGGCTGGTGGTGTGACCGCCTGGCCTCCCAAGCCACTGAGATGGCCCGCACCGTGGAGCAATGCCGCGCCCAAGATGACGGCGGTGGCTCTGAAGTGGCTGTGTTAGTGGAATGTCACCGCAACGACCTGAACGCCGTCGAGGAAGTCTGTACCCGCGTCCATGCCCTGTGCGGCGAACTGATCAACGACAAGAAAGCAGGCGTGCTAGCCCGCCTGGCGTGTGAAGTGGCAGAAGATGCCTTGTGTGATTGGGCTGCTATCGCTTTTGACCTGCCAAGCCCTGCCAGTGAAGCCCCCGGCACCGCCAGCACCCTCAACTCGCCAGCACCTGACAGTGAGGAAGAAGCCGACCCGGCCCGCGAGCTGGTGGGGCGCATCGCCCGCCTGTATAGCGGCAAGGCATTACCCAATGACCCCACCGAATTGGTTATTACCGGTCACGATGTGTGGCTGGCTCAACAGGCCCGTGCCGATGCGCTCAAATCTACGGTTCAAACCTTTATGACGGCCATGGGGGGCAAGGCATGAAACAGCAAGCGGATGTGCTGAATACCATCGCTTTAGCGGTGGAGTTTCTGGAACACCTTGAGCAATTGGCGTGGGCGGTCGGTGACTGCTACCGCGCCGCGCCTTCTCCTCTGCGTGACGGTAGCGCCCGGCGCGTCACCATACTGGCCCGCCTGGCAGCGACGTATGCCCATGAAGGGCTTGCGCTGTTCCAGCACTATCAGGCGGAGATAGAGCGTTTGCAGCCCGATGAATCCCCTGAACAAACAGGCCCCTTGGGTTTGGGGGATGCTCATGCGCTGGGGCTGGAATACTGCGAACGGCTTGGGTGTCTGTTTCTTGCGCTCTGCCGTTGCTGCAAGGCGCAACACAAGCCCACCAGCCCCAACGCCGAAGCCATGGTGCTGGCGGACGTCGGGGCGTATGAAGCGCAACGGGGGGCGGATGCCCTGGAAGGTGGCCCCGATGAACCTTAATCATGCTGAAGTTATTGCATCTTTTCGTAATGCGCTTGAGGCGGTTAACGGCCCTTTGCCTGTCGAGGTGGTGGCAGATGGTGAGATTCACCGTTACCGCACCGACAAAGACAAGCGCGGCAGTTTAAACGGCTGGTATGTGCTGTATCTCGACGGCATCCCCTCCGGTGCGTTTGGTAACTGGAAAACCGGCCATCAAGAAACCTGGTGTGCTGTAGATCGTGAACAGATGACGCACGAAGAACGGGCCACCATGGTCCGCCATGCTGAGAACGTCCGCCAGCAACAAGAACAGGCCCGCAAGGATCGGGCCTGCCGACAAGACGCCGTCGCCATGAAGGTAAAGACCTGGTGGCATTGGGCGCGACCTGCTGACCCATCCCATGGCTACCTGCAAACCAAACATGTGGCCCCTTACGGGCTGCGACAAGATAACGACGATGGCGCGTTACTGGTTCCATTAACCACGGATGGTGAAAGCTGGGTGAACCTGCAACGTATCTGGCCGAATGGTTCTAAGCGGTTTGTTGCTGGCGGTCGGGTGCGTGGCTGCTACTCCCCCATAGCAGGCGAACAGGGGGACGCTAATGGCCCTTTGTATGTTTGCGAGGGCTGGGCCACGGGCGCAACCATTCGAGCGTTAACCGGCCACCCTGTGGCCTGTGCGATGAATTGCGGCAACCTGCGGCCAGTCGCGGAATTATTGCGCCAGCGCTACCCGGATAGACCGTTGATTATTGCCGGTGACAACGACCACCACACCGAGGGCAACCCCGGAAAAACAGCGGCACAAGAAACGGCCCAAGCCGTGGGCGCTGAATGGATGGTCCCTGACTTTCCGGGCGGCTTGCCTGGCACCGATTACAACGACCGTTACTTACTGGAATTGGAGGGGCGCTTGTGAGCAAGGCACCAGACACAGAAAGCAGCCTGAGACCGACAGGCAAAACCACCACCACAACCCCCAAAAAACGCGCACCGAAACGGAAAAACGCCGGTGGTGCTGGCGGCCTAACAGAAAGGTTCAAAGTAGATTCCGGGGGGGTGTGGTGGTTCAACGCTAACCCCAAGGTTAACCAGTGGAAACGGCTTTGTGATTACCTTGAAGTCATTGCGCAATCGCGCACCGAAAAAGGGAATGAATGGGGTGCGCTGCTACGCTTCAAGAACCGCGACGGCATAGAGCGCCTATGGAATATGCCCTATGCGTTATCTTCCTCCGATGGCGGCACCGAAGTTATACGGGCACTTGCAGACAGGGGGTTAAAAATCGAAACCGGGCGGCACGTTAAGCAACCTCTATTGGAATACCTAAGCGGCACGGATGTTGAAAACCGTGTGCGGCTGGTGGATAAGATGGGGTGGCATGGTGGCGCTTATATGTTTCCTGATCGGGTTGTCGGTGCCCCGCCTGAGCCTTTGCATTATTACCTTGATGGCGAACCCGCCTGCAAACTGGCAAGCAAGGGAACGCTTGAAGAGTGGAAGAAGAACGTTGCCGCTTATGCCAGTGGTAATGACTTGCTGTTGTTTGCAATAAGCGCCGCCTTTGCTGCGCCACTGCTTGATGTTATTGGGGCAAAAACATGCGGCTTTCATTTTATCGGTGCCTCTTCCTTGGGCAAAAGCACCATCTTTGAAGTGGCTGCGTCGGTGTGTGGTGGCCCTGACTATGTGCAACTCTGGCGTGCCACAGATAACGCACTTGAAGGCACGGCGGCGGGCCATTCTGATTGCCTGCTGATACTGGATGAAATCAGCCAGTGTGATGCGCGGGTTATTGGTGAGACCGTTTATATGTTGGGCAATGGTCAGGGCAAGGCACGCGCCACAAAGAACGGTAGCGTCTCTGAGCTAAAGCACCGATGGCAATT
>UEXN01001537.1_pt1 | contig 18005 bp, 14 predicted proteins | sample 1796711 | NCBI WGS metagenome assembly UEXN01 (sample SAMEA4772470, study PRJEB27181) | metagenome | reverse complement strand
ACGCACGCTTAAACTCCACACCGGCGATTGTAGCATTCGCCTTATCGAGCTTCTTCTTTACATCCGTGGCCTTCTTCGCCTCAGCCTTCGCTTTCTTAGCCGCATCAGCAGCCTTCTTGTTCGCCGCAGCAACCTTCTTAGCGGCATCCTTAGCCAACTTCTTCTTCTCAGCAGCTAACTTCTTGTCGTTTTCCTTTCCGGTAGCATCCGCCTTTTTCTGAGCATCTTGGGCTTCTTTCAATTTCCGAACCGCGTCATTAGAAGTTTTGGTAGCAGCAGCCTTCAGGTCGTTCGCATTCTTTACAGTCTTAGCGGCCGCTGCAAGATCAGCGTTAACCTTGGCTTCAAGCTTCTTGAGTTGAGCTTCGCGGGCCTGTACATTCGCTTTCAGCTGTGCGGAGCGCGCCTTTTCACTCGCTTCGGCCTGGATTTGTTGCTTCTCGAAGTCACTTTGGGCCCTTTCCATCTTAGCAGTGGCATCAGCCTGGATTCTTTTAAGTTCAGCCTCAGCTTTCGAAGCCGCGCTCTGTGTCTGGAAGTAGAAAGCTCCCGCCATCACAGAGATGACACAAAGGAAAAAGATTACAATATATAAAGTTGTGTTTCCACCCTTTTTAGCCGGAGCAGCAGCCATAGGTGGTGGCGCCATCATCGGATTAAAGTCCATCTTTATATATTATAAGATTTTTATATTAACAAGTCACAAGTATTACATTTCATCATCGGAGTCTTCACCCATGGGGGCGGGCTCCATTTCCTCGTCATCCCCCATTTCCTCATCACCTTCCCCTGTATCGGCGTCACCCTCGAGTTCGGCCAGGAGATTCGCAAGCTCAGCTTCAGTGTTGTCAGCGTCACCACCCTCATAACCCTCAGTCTTCAGACGACCCATCAGCTGGAGAATAATGACAGCGACGAGAGCACCGATCGCAACGTACATAGCAATCTTAGATGTATCGTTCTTCATTGTTTTACTGTTACTAAATATTTTTTTTCCTGAATATATATTAAATGACTAGACCTATACAAACTGTCGCCCTGGAATCATTGATTATCGGAATTATGAATGCTGTACTCATCCTGGGTGTGAGCAGGCTTAATCTCAAGGTTGACACCCCAATGCTCCACCTCATCGCTGGTGCCCTCATCCACATCATCTTTGAATATACAGGTGGTAACAAATGGTGGTGTACCCAAACTTATAAGTTGTAATGCACCCTCAAGTAACTCTGTCGCTCCCTGATGTCATCAATCTCAATCTCCAAGTTCCTTTTCAACTCCATCGCTTCGTTTCTCCTAACATCGATGCGATGGTTTTCGAACATCTTGTACTCATCATAAATCTTCTTTTCGAATTTCTTACTCGTGAGTTCTTTTCGGTCAGCTGATGATAAATATGCCCAGTTTGTAAGTCGCACAAAGTTTTCGAATGTAGCATCTCCTGAATCAACCTCCTCAAAAATGTCAATGTCAAAGATTGGTGTATGAGAAGTAAAGTGTTTCATCGCAGCTTCTCTAACCTTCTTGGTTATGCGCTGGATTGTCTTCAAAGATGTCAGTGACCTGTTCACAACTTTCATGTCGGCCAAGAGCCTTCGAAGACACTCCTCGTTCTGCGCCCACTCATCGTACCACTCAGGACGCCAAGGCTCATCTTCCTCATCACTTTCACTTTCACTCTCCGTGTCACTTTCATTCACAATTCGATGAACACCTAATTCACCTGGGAGAACCGCCTGGAAAGGTACGCGACGATTATCCCTTACTGGTGGATCATCATTCTTGGGTATATTGTCGTGAACCTGTTTGAGGTTGTCACACATTTCCAAGTAGGTGCCCTCGGGGATCATCTTGGAAATGTCGTCCAGACATTGCATGAGATTTCGGAGATTATCCATTTTTACTTACATTTTACAACTTCCACGTTTCACTTAGGTTTTACTACATCAGCTAACAGATACATAGCTGGGGGTACAGATGCTGACCCCATAGCAGTCATGAACGCAGCGCTCGCATCCTCGGGGGTCTTAATTTCACCGTTGATAACCTTCGAAATGGATGTCTCCATCAACTTGTCGACTGTCGTATCGATGGGTTTAATGATCAATGGGATCGCTGCTAGGCCAACAAGTGTCGGTAAAAACTGGTGATCATTACCTGCCATGTGAGCTGCCATATTTACGATTACACGAATGATCGAACCTGGCCAGAAGACAGAAGCGAGCATCTGCCACGTTAGGGTTTCCGTAGATATTCGGAGAGTGTCGGTGAGTTTGTCCTCCTCTTCGGCAGCATCAAACGCCTTCTGCCCCTTGTCAATCGTGTCGAACATGACATAGGAAGCGGCGACACAGTAGGACGCGGGAAGACCCCACTCGGGGAGATATGATGTAAAAGCTTCACCAAGCTCATTCGCGTACCCCATGTACCGTAAGGAAGTTTCACGGTAAGGGTCGACATTTTTAGTTACTGTAGAATAAATTCTGAAACGCTTGTCGTTGCGTTTTATGTGTGTCGATACTGGCTTATATGTAGCTAAAGACTGGATAGCAAACATTATCTTTTTAGATCTCCAAATCTTTATACACCATCTAACCTGTCATCTGATTCTTCAAGCCATTCAAGTCTTTTCTCTATAGATGTACGATACCTGAATCTAAAATCATTCTCAATATCCATATAGGATCTACACATCCTTAAAAGTTCTACCTTTGTAAGTGGGAGATCTATATCATCCTCATCGAAACCGTGGATATGACGATAATGCATCAAAACCCTCTGTCGTATTTTCTTGGTAATTCGTTTTATTGGTTGTGCGTCTGTCAGCTCCTTTTGAAGATAGGTAATCTGTCCCTGAATGAAATCACTATCAACATTTAGGGCTTTATCGAAGTAATAGTCGTAAAAATATCGATATGTCTCCTCGGTTGAACCAATGGGGGGGATTCGAAAGTCGTCATAATCGAAAAAGTACACTGGATCTGACCTCTTATTGTAGGCGTTCTTCAAGTGTTTGCACAATTCGATGTAGTCCCCCTCAGGCAAAATAGTTGAATGCTTGTCAATTATTTGCATTGCTTGAAGCAAATCATCCATCCTTAAAGATATTGATATTAATTTGTCTAAGTAACTTAACGAATGTACGACAAGTCTGAATGTCAGACTGGCATAGTACATATAGGTTATGGCGCCTTTCACAGAGCGCACCAGGCCATGTACATAGATGAATACATGGAAAAGACTGGTGATCTCCGATGGGGTATCGTTGCTGTCAACCTCAGGAATGAAGGGTTCCGTGAGATTGATAACTATGTCGTGAAGACCCCCTCGGAGTACAAGGTTGTCAGGTCACATCTCGACTACATCGATTGGACGAAGAACAGAACTATCGCCAAACATATGCTCACTCTACCCAGTGTTCACCTCATCACGGTCACCGTCACAGAAAGTGGGTATGCACCGGGGTCACCTCTCTTTGAGTACCTGGCATGTGGTCTCAGGAACCGTAAGACACCTGTGACCATCTTATGTTGTGACAACATTAGGCAGAATGGCCTAGCCCTTGAGACACAGTTTCTAGCATATCTCTATCACACAAACCAACATGAACTCGCCACTTGGATTCGTGAAAATGTCAAGTTTCCCTCGTGTATGGTCGACCGAATAACACCAAGGACGACAGATACTCTCCGTGGAGATGTTGAAAAGAGATTCCCTGGTTACGGTTACAATGCCGTCCAGACAGAGGAGTACAGACAATGGATCATTGAAGATAACTTCGCTTCAGACTTTCCAGACCTGACACAAGTTGGTGTTGTCATCACGAAGGAGATAGAACCCTATGAAGAGACTAAGATCCGCGTTCTCAATGGGGGGCACACATCATTGGCCTATCTTGGAGCTCTCTCGGGGTACGACACTTTCGACCAAGTCATGAATGACCCGACACACCGTCACCATTTCAAACAACTTCAATATGGAGAGATTATTCCTTCTATAGATGGTGAACTCCCCTTTGATATCTATGAGTACGTCGACAAAGTTGAGGAACGTTTCTCAAACGCAACCAATCTCGACGAACTTGATAGGATTTGTATGGATGGCTTCACCAAGTTTCACACCTTTGTTGTACCCTCCCTTCGGAAGTGTCTCGAACAGGGGAAAAAACCTATAAACATATACAAGGGAATTGCGGCATGGTACATATACTCAAGAAGGTTTGCGAGAGGGTGTACAAAAATACGTTACAGTGAACCCAATTGGACACTCCTCGAACCCCTGTTGAGAGATGGAGCCGTTGATGCATTTGTTTCTAATGAACGATTGTGGGGTAACATTCCAAAACAGTTCATTTCATTTACACGAGACCTAAAAACTATCCTACTCTCTCAAACATATGAACATGAGATTGACTTACTTGGTTAAAAAATTAAAATCCATAGGTTATAGGAATGGCTGGGCGTTCTGATATCGTTGTCACCGGTCTACAGGATATCCTTTTAACAGGTAGCCCTCAAATGTCTTACTTCGTGAATCGTTTCAAGCGGTACACGAAGTTTACAACCAATACTTTAGAAATACCATTTAATGGTGAACCAGACAGAGGAAAAACGATTATCTCATCCATCTCCACAACATCTGGTGATATGATATCAAATATGACCTTGAAAATTCTTACAGATAGGAACATAACATCAAATGTACACGATTCGTTTATAAGAGCGAATATCGAATACATAGACCTTTTTATGGGAGGTCAGCATATAGATAGACTGACAACTGACTATATATCAATGTATCTCAAACTGAGATCAGTCGAGACGGATGATTTAAACATTCTATATAGAGACTCATATAATGTAAATTCACATTTTTCGTCTACTATACCACTGTACTTAAATCTACCATTCTATTTCTATAAACATCCACATCTCGCAATACCAGTGTGTGCAATGTATAAACATGCTTTAGAGGTGCATGTGAAAATGAGAGAACCTGTTGAATTTCAAACTGCATATATGCCTGTAGACTATTCGGAAAACCTTAAGATCAAAAGAATTTCATTGAATATAGATTATCACCATCTAATGGAAGAAGAAAAAGCATTCTTTAAATCGAGACCAATGGAATATATCATAACACAAACACAAAAGGCTAAAAAGGATATCAAGTCTGATGATATTGACAAAGAACACTCTTTTATGTGTAACTTCAAAAACCCTGTTCGAGAGTTTATGTTCTTTCTTCAACACGATGCATGGAAAAATCTAACCAATAGATCAAATATATACGAAGAACTTGATTATGCGAACATGAAAATCAATAATGTAGAACTATTTAATGGTAATCATAACGACTTATCGTCGCATCAATTCTTAAACAAATACAAGTCGCCAAGTGATATAGTAGAGGAAAATTTGATATGGCACAAATCCTCCAATTATTATAACCAGACGTTTATTCCACTCAATGATATTTTATCCTTTGATGCAGTTAGGAACTTGAGCACTGGTTATGCAGCTTCTTCATCAGTTAGGCCTTCACTAGGTTGGTTCAAGACCTTCAAAGTTAAAAATGGTCTATTCTACGTTTATCCACTGTGTATAGATCCCAATACACATGAACCAACTGGGCATCTCAATATGAGTCGTATATTACACCAGAATTTCACATTTAAGTTTAAAACCCCTGACCCCAATTCTATATATTCAGTATGGAATAACCTGTATGGATCCACTTTAACCATGTATGCAGTGAATTATAATGTTATTGTGTTCAATGGTGGGTTATGTGGCTTAAAATATTAATGTTCTAATATATTAATGGCAGGTAGGTTAGGTGTTGTAACATACGGTGAAAATGATAAATATCTAACGCTAAATCCTGAGGGAACGTTATTCCATAAACAGGTAACCAAACGCCCCAATTTCTCGATTAATTATACAGATCTTAATCCTAAAAGAGAAACTATCGGATTTGGTAAAACGGTCAAGTTTACTATACCTCAAAATATAGGTGATCTACTTAAATCTATAACACTGACTATCAAAGCCGATGATATTCCAAATGAATGGAATTTATATTATCAGGATGGAGCTGGTATAGCTGTGATAGAGTATGCAGATCTTATCATTGGTGGTACAGTCATTGAACGATTAGATTCAAATTATATCACCATAAATAAGACCTATTTCAACAACTCTAGACAACAAGAGGGTATTGAAAATCTTACTGGACTAATACCACAATCTACATTTTCCAGTTGGTATGGTTGTAGAAAATCATTTTCTACGAAACATACACAAAAGAAGTTTGATTTTCAGATTGATCTCCCATTTTATTTTTATAAAACGACGGAATTATGTTTACCATTGTGTGCAATTACGAAACAAGAAGTTGAGGTTGAAATAAAGTTTAGAGAATTGAAGGATATTTTGTTTTCAAAGATACCTGACCTATATGGAGAAGACTGTGTAAATTTCCCAATTCCCACATTTTATGACGGAAATTGGACGCGGAGGGGACCTCCGATATTCCTAGAACTTATAAAAGGGTGGGAAAGAACAGTCTATTCATATTTTAAGTATAGTGGTGTTTCATGGTACGAAAATCCGGGAGCTAGTATGTCCGATGCTCGTTTAGGTGAAAATAGTTTAAGTATATATCGAGGAAATGGTACCACTAAAACAAGGAGTTGGTATCCATATTCGGATACATATAGTTTACCGGCGTGGTCTATGCGAGATTTTTTGGTGGGAGGCTCTGGTGGCACACCTGGCCGCGCCAGTTATACATACGACCTTTTTACGAAATTTAATGTAGAAAGGTATATAGACACCGATATTACAAAAGTATTCTATAATTCATTCCCTAATAAGAACAACGGTACAATTAGTATGCGTATTATAGATGGAACTAAAGAATACTCTAAAAACGCAACCCTGGTTAACCCTTATTTGAGTACAAACACTTTAGAAATCCTAGATACAATTTATTATGACACAACGACATATAATAGTTTCTCGATGGAAAAAACTGGTCCAAATATGTTAAATGATGTTTTCAACTATCAAATAGAGAATGTATATGGAGGTTCTGATAACCCATTCACCGATATAGGTACCCAAAATGATTTAGCTGAACCCTTTAACTGGAGAAATAGAGGTCTGATAGCTGCTACAAACAATCTAGGTGAGTCATGGGGTGTTAGGTATACATATGGATTTGGTAGCAATACTCCCCCGACTGTCACAGCAATGGTAAATGCACCAGGTTTATCTTCTAACGGTGATTTTGATTACAGTTTTTATCCTACTGTGGGTCATATTCGTATATTTGCACATCACCCCGTTAGTGATGAATATGATATATCACATGGAACATCGCACAGCAATATGAGCGCCAATAGATTGAAAAAGATTGAAGAACTTGAAAGTGGTGAAAAAGTGTCAAGTGAAGTTGTTACCTCTCCGATGCTCGAACTTCATGCATTCATGCATAATTATACCCAGAGATATGTTTTTAAGGATATTGATATTATAGATGAACCAAATCTACTACTTGGTTTATATACACTTCCCCGAGCGTCCAATCAGGTAAGTAGTTTATATCATAACTTTGGTAAAATTACACGCATGTCATCGGCGGGTAAAGCAATTGTTGCGAGTATGGGGTCTATAGGTCCAGCAGGATTATTCTCTTTTTTACGAATTTACACCTGGTATCCAAATAAACTAAATGGCACTTCAAACTACCCCGGATACACCGACTTTGGAGATACTTTCGAAAGAACCGACTCCACTTTAGGGGGTACATATCATTTAGTGTGGCCAAATAGTTCTATTGGTGTTGACACTACATCATCTACTGTCAATTCACTATCAGATTTTCAGTTAAGTGATTACTGGGAAACAAGTGATTTTGGTCCAACATTTTTGGATGGACGTACAGCTGAACAAGATAACGGATCATTTGCATTATTTTGGGGGCATGTAAGGAATATCACTATTCCGCGAAGTTTTGTACCAGATACCACAAGTAATGCTACTCGGGGATCTGTATCAATTTACCAATGGAATTTTAACGATTGGGAAACGTATGATCTCTATAGACAAGATTGGGAAAAACCATTCTCACTTGTTCAAACATTAGAACCACCGGACAACCCAACCTATAATTTCAATTTTGGACAGGCAATATGTATTTCTAGGACAAGTCAAATGCTCATCGTATCTGAACCCCATTGGGTACCATCGAATAGATTGGTATTCTCTAAAGTTGATAACCAAGATTGGAACGTTGGGCGTGTGCAGGTTTATAAACGAGTTCCTACAACAACTGTAATCAATCTTATTGTCACTGTAGCACAAGACCCTTCTTCGGGTTCCAATAAATTTTATATAAATGGTGTACAACAAGATACTATCGAACTTCATGCAAATAAAACATATACATTCAACCAATCAGATCCAAGTAATAGTGGTCATCCATTGAAATTCTCTGAAACAAGTAACGGTGTACATAATGGTGGTACAGTATATACAACAGGTGTAACGAGTAATGGTAATTTACCTGGTGGTGGTAATTCATCACCCGCATTAACAACGTTTGTTGTACCCATTGGAAAAGCTGGTACCACACTTTACTATTACTGTCAAAATCACTCAGGTATGGGTGGGTCGATGAATATAACAACCGCTGGTGGTTCTTATCGGCTACATCAAACCATTTATCCCGAGTTACCCTCATACACTGACCGATTGAAGCATAGTATAGATTTTGGTCATGGAATTTATACATCTTGGAGTGACCCAATTCAGAAGAGATGGGAGTTTGGTAAAACAATGGATTTTAGTGATGATGATAAAACATTGATCATAGGTGCAGATTCAAATACTGTTCTGGGAGGTAATGAATCTCCGATGGATACGGTGGGTGGTTGGGTATCCATATATGAACTTGATGGATCTGGCAATTTTAAGTTTAAATCTATCGTAAATCAAATTCTTGGAGATGGTGTAATTTCTGGGTTCGCATCCAAAAATATATCAGTTAGTGGTGATGGAAATGATCTCGCGGTATCTGCAAATACGGCCGATTGGAACCCTAAATCTGAACTCCCGTTTCCTGATACTACTTATGACCCACTTACGGAAACACTTCTTTCAGAAACTTCACTTGAGTGTGGAAATATTCAACTTTTCTCACGTGATACAAAAACACCCAAGAATTATAATGATATCAATATCGAAATGGATACGTGTAAATTGAGACTGGAATTAGTACACTTAGATAAAATCGAAAGGGATAGAATAAAAAACAATCCCGTTACACATATTATAACACAGTTACAACTCAATACTTTCAATTGGCAGGAATACGAAGGGAGATTTTATGATGACGAATACGTCCAAAAATCTCAAAAGAATGAATTTAAATTAAACTTCTGTAACCCAGTCAAAGAATTGTTCATTATTACCAAGAAAAATAACAAACGCGCAATTGAATTGTTACAAGATCCGAATATAACCACATCTGAGTTATGTTTTTTTCAAGGTATTACAGATTTTGATGGATTTGTTAGAAATTACGGTAATAGGGAGACTAACAACGTCTTTGTGTCCACGAAGTATCCTCAAGCAGTAATGGAGTCTATAAAAAGTGTATCATTAAAATTGGATGATGAAGAAGTTATACCGTTCGATGGTGTTGGTGAGTTCGCGTCCCATTTTCTTAGAGCTATACCGGGCTCTAAATATCATACAAACACGGCTCTTAATAGACGTATTTATATGTGGAGTTTCGCAAATCGTCCTGAACTTTCGAAACCATCTGGACAACTTAATTTTTCAACTATTAAAAATCAATTACTCAAGATAGAAGGTTTCAAGACTGGGTGGACACATAAACATGATCTGTTCGTATATGCCAAAAGTTATAATGTCATGAAAATATGTGATGGAAGTGCCCAATTATTGTATCCACTACACGCAAATGGTAAATCGACGAAACTTAGAGATGTAGACGACTTCCCAAACCCGAACGTTGACTCATTTCTTATCGGAAATGAAACGATAATACATGAACGTGCACAAAATTACATAGATCCCGGCTTAAATGTATCAAGCGAATTTACATTCGAAAGTAGTAACAATCTTGATATTAACACGGTTGGGAATTATAGTTTCGATTACTTGATAGTGAATGAACATGGGAAAAATAATCATAAAGGTTTTACTCGATTTGTGAATGTTGTTGATACGACAGATCCTGTCGTATCCTTAAACTTTCCGACTGCAAATCCAGTCAATTTAATATTTAATGACACAGTTTCACCTGTATATTTTCAACCATATCTGGAATATGGGGCTGCAGCAGACACAGGCGAAACTATTGTTACTACCTTCACAAGAACCCCAATTGGTGGAGGTACGACTGTACCAGTCGCTGCAGTAAATCCAACCATAGAGGGTGTGTACACAGTTATATACACAGCTACAGATACTAGTGGAAATATTGGGACTAATACACGGATTGTGAATGTTACAAGAGATACCACCGCTCCATTAATATCTCTTACCAACCCCAACCAAAATCCAATCAATCTAATATATAACGATACAGTTACACCTGTATATTCTCAGTCTTATATAGAATATGGTGCCACATCGGATGGTGGTGAAACAGTTGTTATAGATAGTAGTGCGGTAAATACAACTACAGCTGGTACATATACAGTTACATATACAGCAACGGATACCGCTGGTAATATAGGAACTACTACAAGAAGTGTCATAGTTACTCTAGACACCACGTCACCCCTTGTAACGCTAAATACTCCCAACTATAATAATTTAAATTTGATTTACAATAACTTGACTGGATATTCTCAATCATATACGGAATATGGAGCTACATCTGATGGAGGTGAAACTATAGTCACAACTATTACTCGAACCCCAATAGGTGGAGGAGCGATTGTAAATGTCAATAGTGTAAACGTGACTTTTGAGGGTATTTATATAGTTACATATACAGCCACAGATACCACTGGTAATATAGGAACTAACACACGAACGATCACAGTTACACAGGATATTATAGCACCCACTATAACTTTAACGAATCCGACTGAAAATCCAGTGAGATTAACCTATAATAGTACCGTTACACCCGTATATTCAGAACCATATGTGGAATATGGTGCCACAGCAGATGGTGGTGAAACAGTTGTTATAGATAGTAGCGCAGTAAATGTTACAAGCGAAGGAACCTATACAGTTACTTATACAGCAACAGATATCGCTGGTAATATAGGAACTGCATCACGAACCGTTATAGTCACCGAGGATGACATAGATCCATTTTTATCACTTACCAATCCATCTGCAAATCCGATTAATTTAATATTCAACGACTCAGTTTCTCCAACCTATATACAACCCTACGTAGAATATGGTGCTACATCAGATGGTGGTGAGACAGTTAGTATAGATACTAGCGCAATTCAACCAACAACACAAGGAACTTACAATGTGGTGTATAGTGCAACAGATATTGCTGGTAACACAGGAACCGTCATACGACAAGTCATATATACAAGAGATACCAATGCTCCGATTATATCCTTAAACAATCCTAGTTACAATCCAGTTGATTTGGTTTATAATTCGACAAATGGTTACTCGGAAACGTATACAGAGCATGGAGCTACATCGGATGGGGGTGAAACTGTGACACAGGTTGTGCGCCGAAATGGTACAGTTGTGAGCGCAGTAAATCCAACTCGAGCTGGTACATATGTAGTAACCTATTCCGCAACCGATTCGGCTGGAAATATAGGAACTAACATACGAACCATCGTTGTTACAAATGATACTGTCGCACCCGTTCTAAATTTACAAGGATCTAGTTATATTAAAGTGGTTCAAAATTATAGTGGGTCTTTGGGGATACCTAATCCACCAGTTACAATTAATGCGCCCGATCAAAGCCTATCATACAGTACAAATAGTACAGTCAATATGTCTACACCGGGTACTTATACTATTACTTATTCAGCTACTGATAGAGCTCTAAATGTAGGAACAGTTTCTAGAACTGTACAAGTATATAGCACCAGTGGAGCCAGGGCTAGTTTTAGTTTAAGTGGGGGTAATGCGACTGTTACAGAATGTGACACATATGGTCAAGCACAAGACGCTGGGGTTACAAATGTTGTAGCAGATACTACAAATACACCACAATTCAGTAGTGGTAATCTCGACACAAGTGCCATTGGTACATATACCATCAGTTGGACAGCCACGAGTAAAGTTTTGGGTGGAAATTCGCGTACTCGAAATAGAACTGTCACTGTTAATGCAATATCATTTTCACCTTCCACAACTACTCAAAAATATAGTGGGTATGAACCAATTGTCGACGCAAATAATTACAGTTCCCTTAATCTAGCAGTAAGTGATTCAATAAATACTAATTACAACTATCCTCCCACAATAACACGAATAACTCGAAGTTATTCACCCACGTGTAATACTCGAACAATTTCGGGACCGGCTATTAATAGAATTCTACATAATGTGAGATATAGTGCAAGTGCGGCTCAGATATCTACTGGGTCTCAATATATATTCACATGTGGAACGGTAGGTGGAGTGAATAAAGGGACGATTGTACAAAATTTCACTTATACACATCCAGTAGCATCAAACAATTCTACGGGTGGACAAATATGTAAGATAGGGAACAACTCATCATATCTTAGGGTAACTGCCCTGACCACTGGGCGTATAAAAATTGAGTGGGTGGGACCTAGTTTGAACAACAGCGCTCAGATAACTGTGAATTATAGCTCGGTTCCGTCTGCCTCAGAGAAACTTATGTTAACGGTTACCGGTAACATGAATCGAAACGGATCTATAACGGGCACAAGCGGTAGCGGGTGGGGGGGGTTTAGAACGTACTGGTATGTAACTCATACTTATGGTTTTTTGTGCAGACTATACAGGTATGGGGGTAGTGGTACCCCAACAGAAACGGCTATGCGGACAGGAAATAATTTCACATATTTGGGGACCGCGACGTTTAACAATAGCAGATATGAAAATGGTAACGAGTACAGCTCCAGCTTTTCGACTTCTCAACAATTGGCATCGGCACAAATAGATAGTAGAGATTATCGATTATTTCCAACCACCGGTACGTCTAATCAAAATGTATATTTCGGCCAGTTTTCCAATGGTATTAATTCTTCGCCATGGAATGCGCGTGCAACCGGTACAACCAATAGAGCGTCTGTGTTTCAAGATGTTTATATCAATGATTTTTCTACATAATATCGTTTAAAGGTTTTTTTGTATACATAGAGTATGGGTAGTGATGTTGCAGAAATTTCATTGAAAGCTATTGGAAAACAGGACACTCACCTAGTTTCCAAAGACTTGGATCATTCATTTTTTAGAGATTCCTATAAACAACATACCCCTTTTTATATAAAGCAGAAAATTAAGACTATACAAAATACGGAAAATGAATCCAACTGGCCATGGGGTAAGAAAATCAAGGTCGGGTTTAATCCAAAATTAATGGGTGACTTATTATCAAATATGGCTATAACTATACCCCTATCAGCATTTCCCAATAATCCACCAGGACCACTGGATAGGTACGCACCTATGATTGGTTACCACTTAATTAAAAGTGTAACTATGTTTGTAGACGACATTCAACTTGAAAAAATAGATTCTGATTGGAACATCATATATCATAACATTTATCAAGATGTGGACGAAAAAAAAATGTCAGAACTTAACCTTAATCGAGGGTGGTCACATAGATTGTGGGCGACTAATTCGATATTTGAAGAAATACATAAAAGAATGATTCCTATAACATTACCAATACGATTTTTCTTTTCTAGGCGGTTTGATTCAGAAGTTTCTGAAAGGCCATATTTTCCGTTATGTGCAATACATAAACAGAAAATAGAATTCGAAATTGAGTTTCATAAAAAGACATTTTTTACACCCACAGAAAGTGATATAAAACTTGACTACTTCAATATTATAACAGATGAAATCACGATAACAGATGAAGAACGTTTGTTTATGGTAAAAGAACCCCAAATAATAACAACTGATTTTGTTGGTATACACCCATCATATGAAAATAAACCAGGTACAAATGAAATTGTTGCAAATCTTATACCCAAAATCCCCGTTAAATCGTTACATTGGTTTATCAGAAATAGTGACTTTGAAAAAGAAGACGATGCACTTAATTCCAGTTTCGGACCACTACAAGAGTCACTCGATACCGGAACAAACAATCAACAATTCGCACATTATAGTAACCGTTATAATTTTTCAACTGCACTACCCACGGGACAGTTAGTTGATGATATATATTCGGAGTATGACAACGTGTCAAACATAGATATGTATATCAATGGTGAACAGGTAATTAGAACTATAGAAAATGGTCCTAAATATTTTAGATTTTACACCACTTCTAAAAATACGTTATCTTTACCTAAACAACATCATATATACACTTATACATTTGCTTTAAATCCAAAAGATCCCAATCCAATGGGATATTTTGATTTTAGTAAAACCCAATCAGATAAGACTTTTATTAAAGTTAACATAAAAGATAATATACTTTACGGACCAAGAAACGGTATATGGAATATGCATCTATATTACACCGGTTATAAAACTATGAAATTCCAAGATGGTTTCATGCGTTTTGTATAATTTAAACTTCATCTTCATCATCTTCACATGCTTGGCAATGTGCGTCAAACATGTGACAGGTGTGTTCACCATTTTCAACCATCTCACGAACATCGGGGTCGTGCATGATATCGTCGTCATCTTCATCAGTCTCTTGAATCGGTACGAGGGTTTTGGGTTTCTTAAGTTTTTTGAGTTCTTTCACACGATTTTTAAGTCTTTTGATTTCTTCGATGAGTTCTTCATTGGTAGGGGGCATTTCCGTGAAAATTCCGGGAGGGAGTGGGTGGCTTCGGGTAGAACCCATGTTTTCTTTAAAAATATAAATTCTAGGCTTCACTTAGGTATGGAACACATAAGAACGATCATGGAGATTATGGATGACGATGAGATGTTCCCAACGAGGAATGAGTGGGCATACATAAAGATATCAAATGAACTCAAGAAATTACACTTTAAATTAAAAGAACTCTCAAAACGGAGAGATGTCTATACACCAGCTATGATAGATCCTTCCGCGCGTATGGAAACACGCTCTTCAGCTAGAGTGGACCCTTCAGCTCCACCACGAGTAATTCGAGATGCTTGGCGAGACCTCAATAGTTTACGTGTCAGGCCCAGACGTTAGAGTGACTTCGGCAATAGTGGTACCATCCTGCATAGCCTGTCTCGGTGGAGGGTAATAAAACCCAGGTTCAACTGGTCCGTCATGATCCGTTGCCGCCCAGTCCTCGTGTAATTCCTGTAAAAACTGATTCAGTCCAGGATACATAACCTCTTCGTCAAGTTCTCTCCATCGATGACGAATTTGTTCTCGTTCTCGTTGGGCAGCAGTATCAGGATCAGATGGCAACGAATCTGACATTGGTACAGTGGGTCGATATACAGGCCCGGAGATTAGAAAATCCCGCGACGGTCGTTCCCCAATCCAAAGAGGTTGATTTTGATCGAGGAGAAATGAAGGTGCTTTTACTTGTTCTCGCAACTCTTGGATAGTGTCGCACAACTCCAGGTAATCCCCCTCCGGGATCCTGTCTGAGTTCTTGTCGACAAGTGCCAATATTTTATGGAAGAGATCCATTGTTTCATGATCATCCCATCATCATCACCACCTTACTTAGGTTTCGGAAAGACTTAGAACTTCTTTTTGTATTTTTTTCAATTTCTTCAAACTCTCGAAACAATCCTTGAATATCATCACCACGATATTTAGCTTGTCTCACTTTTACAACAAAGCTAGCCATTTTATCAAAAACCTGTAGATCATCAGTTCTTTCTACGAAGGATAGTAACCTTTTACACTTCGTAAGGAGAATTTCTAAATCTCGTTGTCTTTCTTGTTGGTAGTTTCTTTCCACTTCCATCTCAATGTATCGCTTCTCGCCACAATCGTTTACGGCCTCTATTAATTTAGAGTTAACTCCCGGAACAGGTTTCGGGGCAAAGAAGCCGAAGATAGTCTGGAATAAGTTGGACATTTCCTGGGAGTAGGTGGAGGTTCGATTGGTTGTGTACAGTGAAGTACTTCTTCCCAAATGAGACGCTGAACGTCGGCACACAAAGGTTCAGTCGCTTGCAGAAACGCGATACGGTATTCGTCCGTAACAAGGGGGAAGTGGTATTCTTTCATTCTTGTTTTTCATCTGCGGATTCCTCCTCACTTAGGTTTCTTTCAAGTCTCATTTGCTCGAGTTGAACATCTAGGATGACACGGGTCGGAGCATCCCATAAAGCCATCTTCATCCACATATAGGTCGAATTCAGATAGTAAGGACCCATCCCGATTGCGACGTTAAAAATGGCTGTGAGAAGCATCTTTGCATATCTAGGGGATCTTCTTTTTATATGAGTTCATCAGCTTACAAAAGTCCCAAACCCCATACATAAAGAGACTCCCTGTGAGAATAATCGTATTCTTCGCGATTGCAGGAACCATATTATAATATTTATAAACATTAGAAATGTCTTTAGATGACATACCTAAAAAGGTTCAATATATCATCGTTGACTCAAGATTCGTAAACGGTACAAACAATTCATTCTCTCTTGACCTCACTCTAAAGTCGAATACACATGTCGAGGATATGGGTCGAGTCCTAGGTGTAAAGATGGCTGACTTTTACATCACACAAGTAGGTGGAGCCAGTCCAGATGCTAACGCCAGTAACATAGCCAAGTATGTTGACATCGTATGCCCTGACATCCCGAAGGTTGCCCAAATTCTTGATGAACGCCATGGGCAGGTGTTTGCGAGAGTACCTCTCGAGAGGCACTTCGCGAAAGATTCTACGACAGTTCTTCGCGATAAACAGTGGAAAAGTTTCAATCGTCACCAAAACTATTTCAATCCCATCTCTGTAAAAAAGTTGGATTTCAAAATTTATGAACAACAGGATGATGGTGACTATGTGTCTCTTCACCCAGACTCACAGTGGTATATGGTACTCGAAATTACCACCCAAAATGTAAAAGAAAAACCTAAAGATCGTGAACTTCAAATTCTCATGGCACTCGAGAAACTTCTAAAAAAGATTGACACCCTCAACCATAACGTTCAAAAGTTGCCAGATAAACCTCCAGAGGAAAACCCTAAAAAGTTCTCATTTGGTCTTTTGGTCGCCATTTTGGCTTCCCTTCTAGGTGGCTTCATATGGTGGGTGAATAAAAGTTCTGCGTAAAAAGTATGGGAGGTAAGAAGGGACGTCGTCTCAAGATTTCACTCTCATCATCATGTGATACTGAATATTTCGAGGAAGAAATGGAACTTGAGGAAGTCCAACCAACTGTGATTCCCAAGGGTGATAATCAGAGAATTTACAATCGAGTCCTCTACAGTATCAACAAACCCCTGATATTCGCGGTGGGACCAGCGGGGACGGGGAAAACGATGTTGGCGTGTTGTGCAGCCATACAAGGGTACAGCGACCGAACATACAAGCGGATTGTATTGACTCGCCCAGTTGTCTCGGTGGAGGAGGACATCGGATTTCTACCTGGTACCATGGAAGAGAAGATGGATCCATGGACAAGACCCATCATGGACATCTTTGCCGAGTATTACACACAAAATGACATCCAATACATGATCAAAGAGAAAATCATCGAAATATGCCCCCTCGCCTACATGCGTGGAAGAACCTTCAAAGATGCCTTCATCATCGCAGATGAAATGCAAAACTCTACTCCTAACCAGATGAAGATGCTTTTGACGAGAATCGGTGAAGGTACGAAGATGGTCGTAACTGGGGACCTCAAACAACATGACAG
>UEXN01001530.1_pt1 | contig 18072 bp, 12 predicted proteins | sample 1796711 | NCBI WGS metagenome assembly UEXN01 (sample SAMEA4772470, study PRJEB27181) | metagenome | reverse complement strand
GTTTTAGCTCGCTTCCGCCATGAAATCCTTGGCAAACTTCTGCAGGATGCCGCCGGCGGAATACACGGAAACTTCTTCGGCAGTATCCAGGCGACACTTGACCGGAACCCGTTCCACATCGCCATTCTGGCGGTGGATCACCAGGGTCATGGTGGATCCGGGCGCGCGCTCACCTTCCACGTCGAAGATCTCGGTGCCATCCAGGCCCAGGGTCTTGCGGGTGGTACCTTCCTCGAACTGCAGAGGCATCACGCCCATACCGATCAGGTTGGTACGGTGAATGCGTTCGAAGCCTTCGGCGACGATGGCTTCCACACCTGCCAGTGCTACGCCTTTGGCCGCCCAGTCACGGGACGAGCCCTGACCATAGTCGGCGCCGGCGATGATGATCAGCGGCTGCTTGCGATCCATGTAGGTCTCGATAGCTTCCCACATACGCTTCACTTCGCCTTCCGGCTCGACCCGAGCGTGAGACCCCTGAATCACATTGCCCTGCTCGTCCTTGACCATTTCGTTGAACAGTTTCGGGTTGGCCAGGGTGGCGCGCTGGGCGGTCAGGTGATCACCACGGTGAGTCGCGTAGGAGTTAAAGTCCTCCTCCGGCAGGCCCATCTTGTCCAGGTAGGCACCGGCGGCGCTATCCAGCAGGATCGCATTGGACGGCGACAGGTGGTCGGTGGTGATGTTGTCCGGCAGGATCGCCAGCGGGCGCATGCCTTTCAGGGCACGAGCCTCGGCCATGGTCCCTTCCCAGTAAGGCGGACGACGGATATAGGTGCTCTGCGGACGCCAGTCGTACAGCGGGCTGGCTGCCCGCTCACCGTCACCTTTCTTCTCGAACATGGGAATGTAAGTCTTGCGGAACTGCTCCGGCTTCACTGATGCCTTGACGATGGCATCAATCTCTTCATCCGCAGGCCAGATATCCTTGAGCATGATCGGGTTACCGTCCTGATCATGGCCCAGCACATCCTTCTCGATATCGAAACGGATGGTACCGGCAATGGCGTAAGCTACCACCAGCGGCGGTGAGGCCAGGAAAGCCTGCTTGGCGTACGGGTGAATACGACCATCGAAGTTACGGTTACCGGACAGTACCGCCGTGGCGTACAGGTCGCGGTCGATAACTTCTTTCTGGATCTTCGGATCCAGCGCGCCGCTCATGCCGTTACAGGTGGTGCAGGCAAACGCCACGACATCGAAACCCAGATCCTGCAATTCCGGCAGCAGATTGGCTTCTTCCAGGTACATTTTCACGGTCTTGGAACCCGGCGCCAGGGAGGATTTCACCCAGGGCTTGCGGATCAGGCCCAGCTTGTTGGCGTTGCGGGCGATCAGGCCGGCGGCAATCATGTTGCGCGGGTTGCTGGTGTTGGTGCAGCTGGTGATGGCGGCGATGATCACGGCGCCATCTGGCATTTCACCTTCTTTCTCCTCCCACTTGCCGGAGATGCCGCGGCTGGCCAACTCTGAGGCTGGCAACAAGGAATGGGGATTCGAGGGACCTGCCAGGTTGCGCCCAACGCTGGTCATGTCGAACTTGAGGACGCGCTCGTACTCGACACCTTTGAGACTGTCTGCCCACAGGCCAGTGGCCTTGGCATAATTTTCCACCAACGCCACCTGCTTGTCTTCGCGGCCGGTCAGCTTCAGGTATTCCAGGGTGTTGTCGTCGATGAAGAACATGCCGGCGGTGGCGCCATACTCAGGCGTCATGTTGGCAATGGTTGCACGGTCGCCCACGGACAGACTGTCAGCCCCTTCACCGAAGAACTCCAGGTAAGCCCCCACCACGCGCTCGCGACGCAGGAATTCGGTGATTGCCAGAACCAGGTCAGTACCGTTAATGCCCGGGCGGAGTTTACCACTCAGCTCCACGCCGACGATGTCGGGTAGACGCATCATTGAGGGGTTACCCAGCATCACGTTTTCTGCTTCCAGGCCCCCTACCCCGACGGAAATCACACCGAGTGCATCCACCATGGGTGTATGGCTGTCAGTACCGACACAGGTATCCGGGTAGGCAACACCGTCACGCACCTGTACCACCGGCGACATCTTCTCCAGGTTGATCTGGTGCATGATGCCGTTACCCGGGGGAATCACGTCCACGTTATCAAAGGCGGTCTTGGTCCAGTTGATAAAGTGGAAACGGTCTTCGTTGCGGCGCTCTTCCACCGCCCGGTTTTTCTCGAAAGCATTTTCTTCAAAGCCCGGGTGTTCCACTGCCAGGGAGTGATCCACAATCAGCTGGGTCGGCACTACCGGGTTGACCTTGGACGGGTCACCACCCTGCTCGGCGATGGTGTCACGCAGACCGGCCAGATCCACCAGAGCGGTCTGACCGAGGATGTCATGACAGACTACCCGGGCCGGGTACCAGGGAAAATCCAGGTCGCGCTTGCGCTCGATCAGCTGCTTGAGCGAATCCGTCAGTGCGTCCGGAGCGCAACGACGTACCAGCTGCTCGGCGAGAATCCGTGAGGTGTACGGCAGCTTGTCATAGGCCCCAGGCTGGATGGCATCGACAGCCGCACGGGTGTCGAAATACTCCAGCTCGGTGCCGGGAAGGGGTTTGCGGTATTCGGTGTTCATAGCCTGGGACTCTTGTTCAGGGGGCTCTTTGCGGTGAGACCTGAGTAATGAATGTGGGAGCAGCTGTAGGAGCTTGCTTGCAAGCGAACCCGTTCGGGTATCAAGGCATTCGCCTGCAAGCAGCCTCCTACAGTTATAGCGTTTTAACCACGCTCGGCGATTGGCGTTACCTTGCGCAGCTCCGGGCCAGTGTACTCGGCGCTCGGACGGATAATGCGGTTATCGGCACGCTGCTCAAACACGTGGGCGGCCCAGCCAGTCAGACGGCTGATCACGAAAATAGGCGTGAACAGCTTGGTGGGGATGCCCATGAAGTGATATGCAGAAGCGTGGAAGAAATCGGCATTACAGAACAGTTTCTTCTCGCGCCACATGACTTCTTCACAACGCACGGATACCGGGTACAGCACGGTATCGCCCACATCATTGGCCAGCTTTTCGGACCACTGCTTGATGATTGCGTTACGGGGATCGGATTCAGTGTAGATCGCATGGCCGAAGCCCATGATCTTTTCCTTCCGCTCCAGCATGCCCAGCATTTCTTTCTCGGCATTATCCGCGTCGCTGAACTTCTCGATCATATCCATGGCCGCTTCATTGGCGCCGCCATGGAGCGGACCACGCAGGGAACCGATGGCACCGGTAACACAGCTGTGCAGATCACTCAGGGTCGAGGCGCAGACGCGGGCGGTAAAGGTAGAAGCGTTGAATTCGTGCTCTGCATAAAGAATCAGAGACACGTTCATCACACGCTCATGGAGCTCGTTGGGCTTTTCGCCACGCAGCAGATGCAGGAAGTGGGCGCCGATGGAATCGTCATCGGTTTCCGGATCAATCTTCACACCGTCGTGGCTGAAGCGATACCAGTAACAGATGATGCTCGGGAAGGCTGCCAGCAAACGGTCGGTGGCATCTTCCTGTTGGCTGAAATCGGTTTCCGTTTCCAGGTTGCCCAGCATGGAGCAGCCGGTGCGCATCACGTCCATGGGGTGAGCATCCTTGGGGATCTGCTCGAGGACGGTTTTCAAGGCGTCAGGCAGGCCACGCAGGCTTTTCAGTTTGGCCTTGTAGGTGGCCAGCTGGTCCTGGGTGGGCAGTTCGCCCTTCAGAATCAGGTGCGCCACTTCTTCGAATTCACAATTCTCGGCCAGATCTTTCACATCATAGCCACGGTAGGTCAGGCCGGAGCCACTCTTGCCTACAGTGGAGAGTGCGGTTTTACCTGCTACCTGGCCACGCAGACCTGCGCCGCCGACTTTTTTGCCTTCTGCCATTGTTTATCTCCTTGTGAAACCAATTTTTCGCCAATACGAATTCAGTTCTGTAGGAGCGCCTCTCGAGGCGCGAACCGGCTTGCCGATATATTCTGATTCGCACCTCAAGAGGTGCTCCTACCTAAAACCTCTTAGCCCTTGCCTTTGGCGAAGAGCGCATCCAGCTTCTGCTCGTAATCGTGGTAATTCAGGAAATCGTACAATTCCATACGGGTCTGCATGATGTCTACCACGTCTTTCTGGTGGCCCTGCTCGCGAATACTCTGATACACCTTCAGGGCGGCCTGGTTCATGGCACGGAAGGCACTCAGCGGATACAGGATCATGTCCGCTCCCGCCTCAGCCAGTTCTTCGCGGGTGAACAGCGGCGTGGCGCCGAATTCGGTGATGTTGGCCAGCAGCGGAACGTCGCCCAGACCTTCCTTGAAGGCCTTGTAATCTTCCAGGGTGTGTACGGCTTCGGCAAAGATGCCATCCGCACCGGCTTCGATGCAGGCCCTGGAGCGCTCGATGGCGGATTCAAGACCGTCTTTCTGGAAGGCATCGGTGCGAGCAATGATGAAGAAATCCTCATCGGTCTTGCCGTCAACGGCCGCCTTCACCCGGTCCACCATTTCTTCCTGGGAGACGATTTCCTTGTTCGGCCGGTGGCCACAGCGCTTCTGTGCTACCTGATCTTCCAGGTGAACGGCGCCGGCACCGGCCTTGATCATTTCTTTCACGGTACGGGAGATATTGAATGCCCCGCCCCAGCCAGTATCGATATCCACCAGCAGCGGGGTTTCCACGGCGCTGGAGATTCGGCGCACGTCTTCAAGCACATCATTCATGCTGGTCATGCCCAGATCCGGCATGCCGTAGCTGGCATTCGCCACACCACCGCCAGACAGGTAAATCGCCCGGTACCCGGTCTGCTCTGCCATCATGGCCGCATAGGCGTTGATGGTACCCATCACTTGCAACGGCTTCTCTTCAGCCAGAGCCTTGCGGAAACGTCCGCCGGCGGTGAGTTTGCTCATAGTAGATCTCCTCGTTATGTGCCGTAGGAGCTTGCTTGCAAGCGAATCCTGATCGGCAGTTCGCTTGCAAGCAAGCTCCTACAGTGTGTCAGCCTGTTTCTGATACTGGTTTTCGATATTCTTGCGCGCACTACTGATATGGCGACGCATCAAAAGCTCGGCCATTTCGCCATCACGGGCCTCAATAGCTTCGACAATTCGACGATGTTCATTGAGGGCTTTCTGGGGCCGGTTGGCCACGGTGCTGAACTGGTAGCGGTACATGCGCACCAGATGATACAGCTCACCGATCAAGAGCTGACTCAGAGTGGCATTGTGGCTGCCCTGGATAATGCGGTAATGGAAATCCAGATCCCCTTCACGCTGAAAATAGGCGACATCTTCGCGAAGGTCTTGCTGCTGCTCGTGCTGGGCCAGCACGTCGTAAAGTCCTCGCACTTCCTCAGGAGTCATGTGCTCGGCAGCAAGCCGGGCGGCCATACCTTCCAGGGCCTCACGAACATGGTAGATTTCGATCAGATCATTGACGCTGAGGGACGCCACGCGAGTCCCCACATGTACCACTCTCTCAAGCAGTTTGCGGGATTCCAGGCGGCGGATAGCTTCACGAAGGGGGCCACGGCTGACACCGTAACGGCTGGCCAGCTCGGTTTCGCTGACCTTGGAACCGGGAAGGATCTCCCCGCGCACAATATCGTCTTGCAGCCGGGCGAAGACCCGATCTGCCAGTGTGCGTGTGTTTTCGGGTACGGAACCCGGGGAAGCAGCAGACATAAAACAGCCCGATTGTTGACAATCCGAACAACCGGGCTGGACTCTACGCCCCTAAACAGGATGTTTCAAGGGGCATTGTTGACAATTTGGCTCAGAGTTATGGTGCCATGGGGTCACAATCTGGATCGCCAGGAGCTCCTTTGAAAAATTGCACTGCCCCGCTGCGCAAAGAGTTGAATCTTCGAGCTTCAGCGTTGCTTGGCTCTTCACTGAAGCCGGCTAGAACAATTCTCGGCAGAAACGTCTCTTCGACCCAGCGAGCACGGAGGCCAATATCAAAATTCTCATCAGACAAGCGGTAAAGCGGTCCACAATCATCTGCATCGTCAGTCAGATCAACTCGCCCTTCAATGGTGGCATTGAAATGGGGAGTATCTGCTCGGGCATCTATGCCGGGAGCCAACCGAATTGACAGGTTAGCACTTAGAGGGTCGCTAAAGCTCCGAGTAACCAGGCCAACGCTATATGCATTACCGCAAGCACCTCCGGCACCAGTGGTTACCAGTCCATTGGAACCGATCCTCAGACAGAACTCACCGATATCATTCTCGTCAATGCGAACACGTTCGCGGGTTACAATTTCATCGCCTACGGCTTCAGGATAATTGCCTCCGGAATTACTGACTTCTTCATTTTCATCCGTATCTTCATTCGGATCGACGATATCTGTACAGACACCTGTGTCATCATCATCACCAAGGTCATCATTAACGCAGGCCCGCATTAATCGAATCGTGTAATCGCCAACCAAATCAGCTGCAATATCAGGCTTAGCCTGTACAAAGCCAGTTTTCGTTGCTCGGAACGGAAGAGGGTCGCCAGTTAACTGCGCATCCAGCAACTCACCAGTAATCTTACCTTTCTCTTCCTCCTGAAGACCTGTGTTCGCACTGGGGAAGTCCAGTTTAAAATCACTATTACCTTCAATATCCACACCTGCATAAAGGCTTGAGCCAAGGAAACGTCCGGATACCTGGGCATCGGTGTTGTTGGCTGGAGCATCACCAATGCTTGCACTCAGCAGATTGACGGAAAGCGAATCATCGTCCTGATTCTGAAGCTCAAGGATGTCTGAAAGACCTGCACTGGAGCTAAAGCCCAGGTAATCCAGAACCTCATTACCACCCTCTGACGCCCGAACACCCAAGCCGCCACCAAGGATATCTCCATCAGGCAGGACTAAAGCGTTGAGAGTGAACGATACCGTAGAACCGTCTTCCCCGCCGAAATCACAGCCCTCGAGAATGATACACTCACCCGCAATCTCAAAGGCATAGAGGCCGGCGCGAGTTCTGTCATTTCCTTCTAAAAGACGAGCCTCATAGTCCCCAGTGTCGTTGGCAAATCCATCAACGGGAGTTTCCGTATTTACTCGATCGATGAACCCCTGCCAAGCTGCCTTGAATTCGTCAAAATCGCTGTAATTAAAACCATTTTCTGCTGCAAGCTCCGGCTGGGCATCGAGAATGGTGTTCGGATCCCCGATGTCACCGGCAAGGTCCTGCTCACCCGGGATGATAATCGCCGCATCAGGATCATTACCTTGCTGGTTAAGGGCATGCAATAACGCGGATCGATTCAATGCTGGGCTTGCCGTGCCCGCCGCGCCATCTTGAACCTCTGTCCTGCGAGGTGACTCAATCAAATCCGCAAGGGTAAGCTGATAGGTCCCCTTACGGAGTTGCTGCGGTAGCTGATAGCTGCCCAGAATGACCCGATTACCTTCAAAAATAGCGCTGCCGATATAGAACTCAACGCTGCGCGAACTGGCCGGACATAGTGCATGGAAAGCAGGAACTTCGATATTCAGCCCAGCAGGGGTATAAGCCTCATCACGGGTATAACCGTTTGAGTTTCCGCACTGATAACCCAGATTGGCCACACGCGGGCCCTGTAATTCAATCAGGGAATCGCCGCGAGGGTTAATGTCACAGTTCGCCCCAAGCGGGCAACCAGGGACCGTGGCATCGGAAAAATCCTCGCCGCCATTACAGCCAGCCAGCGCCAGGGCGGCAAAAGCCATTAATGTAAGGTGTCGCATAATTCGTTACCTGTAATAGCAAGCCGGGCTTTAACCGGCTGAATTCATTGGGCGGAAAGCAGCAATTCGCCTTTCATTACTGCTTGCAGCCCATCGGTACTCGTCTGTTCCTGTAGATAAGGCAGGAAAACCACCAAATGGCGTTGACCGGATTCACGCGGCAAGGTTCCCTGCAAGAAACCATAGCGATACCAGGTTTCCGGATACTTCCGATTAAACGGTTGATCAATCAAGAGCTCCGGGCGCCCTTCTTCGTCAAGCCAAAGCAGTTGTGCAGCCACGTAGTCCTGTTTTCGAATAAAGGCCTTCAGGTCAAGAATAGTCACATCCTGGTTCAGCGTCAGGGCCATTGCCTTGAGTGGCTCATCGCCCACCATGACCGGGCTATCCTGGTCAAAGGTAATCAGGATTTCGGCACCCGGAGCGAGTTCGACTGCGTGCTCCAGCAGATGCCGGCAGCAATCCTGCCGTATTGTGCGGTAGGTTTCCAGAAAACCGCTTTCAGCGACCTCCGCATACTCCGGTTCGACCCTTTCCAGCGCCTCCCGTTCAGCCACCATATCCACTGGGCGACTGGTTAGCTGGCCACTTTCGTCCACGTAGGTAATAAACCGATCTCGCTCTTTATCCTCAAGCTCCTGGTCTATCTCTTCGCTGGGCCGGTAGTCTTCCAGCGGCTCAACAAGAGAAAGCCCACCAGCACTACCATCAGCATCAATCGGTTTTTTGTCTTCGGGGTTCTCGATGGTGACCAAGTTCCCCTGAGCATCCGTATAGACGTAGAGCTCTCCCTGCCCTGGCTGACCTTGGCAGGCAGCCAGCAACAGTATTAGCGGATAGAGAAAAGAGTATTTTTGCATTAGAAACGAGTTCGGAACGCCAGGCCCATGATAGTTACCGTAGCTTCAGTTTTGATATCAAGGCCGGCGTAGGGGTTATAGACCACATTGTCGATACCTGTGCAGTTAGCCGCGCAGCTTGTATTAGCAGGAATTTCATCCTTGCTTCGCAGCTGTGCAATACCCAGGTCGATATCGGTGTCTTTGTCCCATTTATAGCCAAGACCAAGGCTGTAATACTTCGCCTCATTGATTGGAACCAGCGGACTACGCCGATCCTCCGGAATCGCTGAAGCACGTGGCTCGTAACCGGCACGAAGCTGGATACGACCTGTAAGATCATAGGAAGCACCAAATGCCAGATTCCAGGTGGACTGATAGTTCAGCGGGTAACTTAAACGGGACGAAGTGGATCCAGGCGAAAACAAACGAGCCAAGCTTAGTACCGCAGAGCTACGATCAAAGGTGAAATCAAAGGAATCCCATTCTTTGTAATCTGCCCATACCGCATCCACATTGAATTGCAATCTTTCTGTCGGCCGAATCTTGATGCCCGTCTGGAAAGAGGCAGGCATGGTCAGATCCATGCTTACACGCCCGACTTCTTCTGCTGCGACACGGGAAGGTATGCCAAGCACCGCCAAGGCAATAGCCCCCGTTGCGGAGCCGCCAATCCCATTAATAGTTTCCTGGGCAGCATTGGAATAGCTGATCTTGTAGTCACCTCGCATATGCGTTTTGGCAGCAGAGCGATACACAGCGCCCCAGGCAAAACGCTCATGAGGCTCCCACAGCACACCCAGGTTGTAGGAAGGACTAAAACGCTGATCCATTTTAACATCGAGAGACGCCAGATTCTTGAACGGACCCAAGCCCTCTTCCGGGCGGCAAATACCGAAAAGAATCAGATCTAGAGCGATATTGGATTCGCCCTTGAAAGGCGCACAAATACTTTCATCCAACACCCTGGCAAACCCCAGCAGCTCATTGGGGGCACGAAAATCCTGTTCCAGGGCCACGGCCTGAAAGCTCATACCGATGGAGGCACCAATGGAGAGCTCATCATTGACCCGATAACCAACCGAAGGAGAAAGATAAGTAATACGCTCCAGCGCTACCCGCTCACCCATAAAGTTGCCGACATCATCTTCATCACGGTAAAAGCCTGCCGCCATGGGCAGATACGTGGCGGTACCAAAAGTGAACTTGGAACCTGCTGGACGAATGGAAAAAGCAGGTAGCGGACCTGCAATCAAAGGGCCGGGAGGCAAATCCACCGTATCGTTAATGAACGGCACATAGAGAGAAATACCCTCAATCGTACTATTGGCGGTTTTGAAATCACGGCAGAAATCCACACCATCATTCGGCGCATCGTTACAGACAACCGGATCATCAGAAAAACCAAAAACATTATAGTCAGGGGGCGCAGAAAACTCGGAGTTCAAACTGAAGTCCGCAGCCAAAAACTGTAAGTCGACCCTGCGTCCGTCTAGCTTGGCCAACCCTGCTGGATTGAAATGGATTGCCATAATGCCTGGGGGATCAGCGGTTACCGCATGGCCCATACTCATGGCACGCACATCAATCGCCAGGTTGTTAGCCAACTGGGCCTTGGCACCTGTCGCAAAAGAACCCGCCAGCAAAGCCGCCAGGCCGCAGGCCAAAGCCTTATTATTGTTCTTCATGGCATGCCTCTCACAACTGCAAATATCGGCTTAGGCACCGGGTTTCAAACCGCTGAAATCAATCGGCATGGACAACCCAAGCAGCACGTCGGGAGAGTCTTCTGTCAGACCGAAGCCGAAACTCAGGTTAATGATGCGGTTCTTGGAAGAACGTAAACCAATGGAGGTATTCACTACACTGGAAGTGGAGTCTTCTGATCGAGCAATCCGACCACCATCAAAGAAGAACTCGGTATCGAAATTATAGGATTGCTGATAGCTGGCGCTCAGAGACACTTCATAGGACAGCGCATAAGCTAAGCCCATGGAAAAGTTGATGCTGTCCCCCGGGTTTACCTCTTCAAGGATATCCGAGCCGCGTCGCTGATTGATACCGGTAATGTCAAATGCCATGGAATAGCCCAATGAGCCATACAACACGACGGGGTCAACAACCTTGCTCATACTGACGCCACCACCCAGGGAATAGAACCCGGAACCGCTGGAAACCTCACTGTTAACGTTGATGTCGTAAGGGCTATCCCCTGTCGGCGTCGTCAACGTTGTATAAAGTGTGGTATTTACGGCGCCAGGGCGCACCGGGAAAGGTTGATAACGCAACCCAAAAGACACATCCCCAAGGGCAGCCTGGGACACATCCTTTTCAGTGTCATACTTGTAGGAAACAGGCAACCGGGTATTGAATGTCAGGTTGTTCCAGATACCATAATCAAAAGACAGCGAGGAGCCGAAGGAGTGCTGGGCATCCTGCTCAATACGGAATCGGCTGATATTGCCACTATCCTCATCCAGAGCAATATCAATTCTATCATCACGATAATAGTTATAGTTCGCCGAGAAATTCAGTGACATCTGTCCACTGGGCAATAAGGAGTACTGTTTTTCCGCCGCCTGGAAAACTTCTTCCAGGTTCTTTTCTTCGGTCACATCATCTTCTTTGGTCTGCAGGGCATCGCGTGCTTCTTCAACGCTTTCGGCCGCCCAGACATAGGGCTGGGCAAGCAGGAGTGCAGCAATCGCTGCCACTTTTCCAGACTTCATATTCATGCAAAGCCGTCCTTTATTCTGTTTTTTATTTGCCACTGCAGGCTCTTATTTTCTGAAATAGGTGCGGGTTGGCACATTGATCACACGCTCTGTACCGTCCTCTTCCTCAATCAATACTCGACGAAGCGTACTGGCCTTATCCGCCCAGTTTTCGATGGTATTGGTAAACACCGGAAACTCCTGGAAAGCCAATCGATTAATAGTACGTTCATCCAGCAAACGGAGGTCATAATCAGTCAATTCGAGACCATCCTGTGGCTCAAAGCCGTTAGGAAATACAATGAACAGGACATTCTGGTCCCAAACTTCAAGAAACTTGGATTCAGTAAAGCTGATATTGCCCAACGCCGGGTCAGCCACATAGATATGGCCGTCCTGATATTTTTTCAGCACAACGAAATGCTTAAAGCCGCCATAAGCGATAGGAACGATTGCCGGGTGGTCAAGGCTCTCGATATCTTTCATCTCCGCCTTGAACCCACCACTAGGGTGACCCAGGGCAGTTGCCAAACGTTTCATATCCAGTAGCGAAAAGCCACGGCGCTGGACAATCTTTTCGGTTTCACCAAACCGCAAGAGGCCCTCCATGATCTGGCGCTCCTGGAACTGTCGTCCAAGATATTGATTCAATACGGTAGTCAGAGCAGCGGAGCCACAGGAATAGTCGTACGCCTGGCGCGTAACGTTGTGATAACGGAATTCAGAAACTGGTTTAACAGCAACCCCCCTCTCACGCAGAGGCCCGTCACCAGTGGAGTGCTCGTAATAGATCACGCCTTTCTCGGGGGGCTCGACCACTACCGACTCATTGGCGGCAAAGTAGATCAGCGCTACACCCAGCATGGACGTCAGCATGGCAAGTTATCCGCTGTTATTGTTATTGTTTGTTTCAAACATAGGCAGACATGTTAACCATGTCCCAGTAGGCAGGCAACCACCTATTCTGACAGACTCGGGTGGCGTTCCAGCCAATCTTGTTGGCACCCGAATGAAGCTTATTGCTTATAATTCCGTCCATAAGGGCTTGTTTTTAAAGGAAAGTCAAACGAAGCACCCCTTAGTCCCTTAATGGCTCCAGTCCCTGTGATCTCAGGGCATCCACCATAGGCCCCAGATACGCCTCATATTTTTTCCAACGGGCAACGCCCTGAGTAAAGAGCCCCTGGCTTACCTGGTTGATGCTTGCAGTACTCACCTTACCCTTGGCGCTTTGAAACTCCAGGCAGCGCGAATCCCATGAAAGCCCGCAATAAGCAAGAAGCTCTCTGACCTGTGGCTCAAAATTACTGACGAGCCTCTCATAATGCAGGGAGTGGAACTCTTGAGCGGGCAATTGGCTATACCAAAAAGCCATATTGTCATAGAAGAGCGCCACCTCCCGGGCACATCCGTCCATGGAAAAGCTGAATAACTGACTAGCAAAATTTTGCCGATAACAGCCAAAGGCCACATCCATCATATTCCGCCGAAGATCGATAAAACTGGCTTCTGGAAAGGCTGCTTTTAGCAATCCGGCAAATTTATGATTGTTAATGCCTTTATTAACCAGACGTTTACGCGTATCAAAACCGGCCGCTGCCGCCGCTGCAAGATAATACTGACGGAACTTTCCGACCTTTTCTGCTGACATTTGACAGTGTAAGTCAGGGGCAGAAAACAAAGAGCGCTCGCCAGTCAATGCAAACCAGGCCTGCTCGGCAAAGTCTGATTCCCCCGTTGCCTCAGCATCCTCATGCACTCCCAGGATCTGCTCTACCAGAGTACTTCCTGAACGAGGGAGACTGAGAATGAAAATTGGCGCGGGGCAAGATCTGACTTTCGAGTCTACCGACCATTCATGGATATTTTCCGCGGAATAGCACTCACGCGAGGGCAGCACTCGTGAAAGATAGTTATCAAAATCGAAGCGGATCAAGCCATGCTTTAAATTGTTACCCTTTTCAAGAGATTGAAACTCCAGCTCCCTTTCCCCAGTAAGCTCGAAGTGAAAAGCCAACGCGAAATGAAAGTCCGCGGCGGCCGATTGACGCCCAAACTTATTCGCTAAGCGGGCTTGTTCCTTAAGACAGCTTAACTCTCCATCACTAAGAGGGCTTTTGGTGAGCTCCATAAGCTGCTTCCAGCCATTAGCAATTCCCGGCTCGCTTTGCAGGAGAAAACGCAAACGCTCACAGGCCTCTACATTGCGGCCATGAATGTTATCCAGACGCACACGCTGCAAAATCCAGTCAGGCTCTTTCTGATGCAACGCATCCACACCATCCAGAAATTTTTCAGCAAGATCATATTCACCGGTATGCAAGTACACATCAACGAGCCGTCTCCGGGCCAGCGCACCAACAACCGGGTGGTCTTGAAGCTTTTCCAACTCCTGCTGGGCTTGCCGATAACGGTTTGCTTGACGCAAGGCTTCGCCATAATCAACTTTGGGGCCAACCGCGTCCGGAAAATCTGAAATCAATTCCTCAAGTAGACGAAGCGCCTTCAATGCCTCGCCTTTTTCGAGAAAACACACGGCAAGGCGTTGGCGAGCCTCAGGAAAATCAGACTCACGCTCTAAAGCCCCGCTAAAACAACGCAACGCTCGCTCGACATCCTTGGTGCCAAGCAAACTCTCGCCCAGGCCAAACCATGCCCTGGCCTGACTGTCATCCTGTTGAATAACCTGCTGATAAATATTTGCAGCTTCCTGCCATTGTCCAGCCCGAACCAGCATTTGCCCCAATAAAAGGGCACGGTCGAGCCGCCCTCCGTCCAGAGAAATAGCTTTCTTTAGACCGAGAATCGCAGGTTGCACCTGGTTTAAATTCGCACATGCCTGGGCGTAGATATCCCACGCCACGCCGGATGTAGCGCCCTGCTGAAAGGCAAGATTGACAGCCTGCTTCGCCTTTTGAGAAAAGCCCTGTTGCAGCAATGAGGCAGCCTGGCGCACCAGCGCCTGGGCATTCGGAGTTTGATTCATGGTCATTAAATAATCGATGTAAAATAAATCAACTGTATACCGTCACAAATAAAAAACCCGGCCAAAAAGGCCGGGTTTTCATTTGCAAGCCATACGGCAAGCTTAACAGCTTTAGTGGCCAGAAATTTCCAGGCTACCAGTCAGCTGCAGGCCAACCAGCTCGATATCACCGACGTTACGGCCAGTACCATCACCGATGTTCAGGTTAGCCAGACGTACATCCATGCCACCACCGTTACCGAGGCCCGTAAGGCCGATATTCAGAGAGTCAGTATCAACGTTGATACCAGTAGATACGGTCAGATCAGTACCACCGTTATCCACAATGCTTACGTCCTGGGTAATACCACCACCGCTGTCAGCATCATTAATAGCGAAGCCGCTAATGGAGATACCATTAGAGATGGTCGTGTCGATAGCGATCATGTCACCTTGAGCTTCATTACCCAGCTGGATATTCAGGGAAGTCCCCGCACCCAGAGTCAGGGAGCCCAGGCTGATCACGCTGTCTACGCGGTTGGTGCCAACGGAAGTGCCAACCGTCCAACCTGCACTAATCGTGGAGCCAGTAGTTCGGCCAGAATCCGCCACGTCCAGATCACCCATGTTCACATCAATACCGTTACCCAGATCCACATTGATGTTCAAAGTCGGATCATTACCCGCGTTGGTACCAGCATCAATTTCCAGATCGATCTGAGCAGCACCACCACCGATAGCAGTAATGGCAAAGTCCTGGAAGATAAGTGCCGCAGAATCAGTGCGGTCATTTGCAGTGACACCAGCAGGATCTACAAAGCCGTCAGCATCGTGAATACGCAGTTCAGCACTCAGTGCAGTGTTAAGGCCAATGGTGATACCGTCCTGACCAGTTACACTGGACAAAGCGCTATCTTCCATAGCTTCCATGGAAAAACCGGTAGCCGGAAGGGCTGCAACGGCGGCCGCCAGAGCAAGCTTCTTGAATTTCATTGTTATCTCCTCGTGTGCACAACGTTTTGTTGTAATCGTTCGGGTGCCACGTTTGATCGGCACGCATCTAAGTTAACACAATGGTTACAAAAACAAATGCATCCGTTACAAAAGTCGAAATCGCAGCATTTCAAACATAGGTCATTGTTTTTATTTGCTTTTATAGCCTTACATACACCAGCATCAATCGAACAAAGATGTAAACACAGCCCATGTTAAAGTCTACCTGTTACGCTCAGTAACAGAGTTAGGCAAGTTTCACCTCGACGGGTAGACTACCTGCTCCTGAATCTGGTTGCCCATGATGTCATCGAGCTGTCTCTTCAGTAATACAAATGGACTAGTCGCCCTAAACAGGCCCGATCTAACGCTGTCTGCGGATAACGCCGCGGATCTGGTGCGCTGTACTGTGGAAGCGGAAAAGGCCCTGGCTGGGGGCTATGCTTTTGCGGCCGGCGTGTTGCCTTATGAGGCCGGGGCGTGGCTGAGAGGGGTTAACCGTTCCTGTACCGTGAAAGGGAGGGGCTTGCATAACCATTCTGTGATGCCTGCGGTAATTCATCTCTATAAGACGCACCCTAAACCCTTTCGCGGCTCGAGCGCCGCTCGTACAGGGGGATTTATCCTCGGCGGAGCGTTTCGGGCCGAGCAACGCAGGGAGGAATATCTGCATAGTCTCGCGCGGATCAAGGACTATCTGTCTGCCGGTGACTGCTATCAGGTGAACTTGGCCCAGCGTTTCAGCTCCCACTTCGAGGGCGATCCCCTTACCGCCTGGCTTGCGTTACAGGAGGCTCACCCTGCCCCGCACAGTTGCTACTTTGATACGGGCGACAGCCAGATCTTCGGAGTATCGCCGGAGCGTTTTCTGTCTATCCGCGACCGGAGGGTGGTGACCGAGCCGATCAAGGGCTCGCGACCGCGTGGCAACAGTCCTGAAGAAGATCAGGCTTTTGGCGACGAGCTGCTCTCCAACCCCAAGGATCGCGCGGAAAACCTGATGATCGTGGACCTACTGCGCAATGATCTGGGGGCCTGCTGTGAACCCGGCAGCATTCAGGCATATCCATTGTTCGAGTTACGACGTTTCAGCAATGTGCAACATCTGGTCAGCACAGTGACAGGCACCCTCCGCCGGGATCTCTCACCACTGGACGCCCTGCTCGGCGCTTTTCCTGGGGGCTCCATCACTGGCGCCCCGAAGAAACGGGCCATGGAGATTATTGCCGAGCTAGAACCGTCGCCCCGCGGCGCCTACTGCGGCAGCTTCTTCTGGATGGATAACCAGGGCAATCTGGACAGCAACATTCTGATTCGCACCCTGCAAACCGAGGGTGACCGGCTCTATTGTCATGGCGGGGGCGGTATTGTGTTCGATTCCGTGCCGGAAGCGGAATATGAGGAGAGCCGCTTTAAAGTTGCCAAGTTGATGGGGGCGCTGGAAGAGCGGTTTCTTTCATTGTAGGAGCTTGCTTGCAAGCGAACCCACACCTGGCCGAACGAAAAGCATTCGCTTGCAAGCAAGCTCCTACAGGGGGTTCTCCTACAGTATATTCCGAGCATTGCTGGCACGGGCTGAAGCGAGGGGCTTACAACCATGTAAATGAGGCCATGTCAGGCTTTTTCCATGAATCAAGTTTTTCATGGCAAGGCCCTTCGGCGTGGCCGACATAGTGCGCCGGGTAATATTTACATTGTTACGATAGTCACCAAACAGCGTCACTTCTGGTTCCAGCGCTTTGACAGTGCTCGAGTGGTGGTTCGGGCTCTTCTTAATAGTGACCGGCAGGGGTTTTCCAGCACTTATGCCTTTGTGGTGATGCCTGATCACCTTCATTGGCTGGTTTAACTGGAAAATAAAGAACCGTTGTCTCGTGTTGTGCAGAGGGTCAAGTCAGAAGTCACTCGCGGGCTGAGACAACAAGAGACCAACATTCATAATCAGGTCTGGCAGGCTGGCTTCCATGATCATGCCATGCGAAATGAGGAGAGTTTGATCCGTGCTGCTCGCTATATCGTGGCCAATCCGTTAAGAGCGGGGCTGTGTCGTAGTGTTCGCGAGTATCCGCATTGGGATTGTGTTTGGGTGTAGCGCGGGTTCGCGTGCAAGCACCCTCCTACAGCACGCTGTCCTGTAGGAGGGTGCTTGCAGGCGAACCGGGTTGGCAGATCTAGGCCTGTGTTCGCGTTCGCTTGCAAGCAAGCTCCTACAGGGGGCTTGGCCCAAGTTGATTACAGCGGGATATCGCGCGGGCTGGCTTTGACGATTTCCTTTTTCAGGTCGTCGTAGCTAAACACGGCGGGGAACTGGGGGAATTCCGCAATCACGTTGTCCGGGGCATGGAACAGGATGCCCTGCTCGGCTTCTGACAGCATGGTGGTGTCGTTGTAGGAATCACCTGCCGCGATGCAGTGGTAGTTCAGGGAATGGAATGCCTTGATCGATGCCCGCTTGGGATCCTTCTGGCGCAGCTTGTAGTCGGTGATCCTGCCGTTCTCGTCCACTTCCAGGCGATGGCAAAACAGGGTCGGCCAACCCAGCTTCTTCATCAGCGGCCTGGCAAACTCGTAGAAGGTGTCAGAAAGGATGATCAGCTGGAAGTTCTCACGCGCCCACTCGACAAACTCTTTGGCACCCTCCATGGGGTCCAGGGTATCGATGACTTCCTGGATGTCGGGTAGTCCGTAGCCATGCTCATCCAAAATGCGCAGGCGCATGCGCATCAGCTCGTCATAGTCCGGAATGTCCCGGGTAGTGGCACGCAGCTCGTCGATACCGGTCTTTTCCGCAAAGTTGATCCAGATTTCGGGGATCAACACCCCTTCCAGGTCCAGGCACAGCAATTCCACGGTTTTCC
>UEXN01001521.1_pt1 | contig 18113 bp, 22 predicted proteins | sample 1796711 | NCBI WGS metagenome assembly UEXN01 (sample SAMEA4772470, study PRJEB27181) | metagenome | reverse complement strand
AAACAAAAAACTAAAATGCTATGAATTGCATCGCCAACAGTGATGACCGCAATCTGTGTACGATCAAGCAAGAGTTAAATAGCATTGGCCCTCATAATTTTGCTATTGTATTTTCTAACAAAATTAATACAGATACACTAGTAGATGAAAACAATAATGTTGTTGGTGACTTAGCAATTGAAATAGATTCAGTTAAGATAGATGATGTTGATATCACCCATAACGCAAAATCCAGAGGAATTTATAAAAATACGGGATCACACAATGACGAAACTTATGGTTATATGTATACAAACGGAACATTTACTTTAGATTTTATAACTCCAATATTTCTTTATAAACGGAACCTAAACTTAATACAGTGAAACATGCAAACTGATTTAATTTTCAAACACAATCATTTAGACTCTAAGAGTGCGAGCTTTTGTGCAGCCAAGTGGTACAATGCTACCATATGGTTAGGCAGTGGTATGACTACAAGTTGTCATCATCCTTTGCCACATAAAATTGATGCTGAAGCACTAAAAGATAATCCTAAATTACTGCATAATACGCTTGAGAAAAAAGAACAGCGTAGACAAATGCAGTGCGGAGAACGTCCAGGCGGCTGTGAATACTGTTGGAAAATTGAAGACATGGGCAAAGAGTTTATAAGTGACCGTGTCTACAAATCAAAGATATATACAAGTAAGGAACTTAAAAATGCATACGCTACACCACATGATGAAGATGTTGATCTCATTACCCTTGAGATTGCCTTTGACAGAACATGCAATTTTGCTTGTAGTTATTGCAATCCCGCATTTTCGAGTACATGGGTAAAAGATCTTAAAAAACACGGCGGCTATAGTGAACTACAAAGTGATGGACGAAATCACTTTACACATCCGCATGATAGTAGTCAACTATACAAATTTAACGAAACTAATCCATATGTAGAAGCATTTTTTGCTTGGTGGGATAGTGACCTACATCGTACATTGCGTGAACTACGCATTACTGGCGGTGAACCTATTATGAGTGCAGAACTATGGAGACTGTTTGATTGGTTTAAACATAATGCAAACAAGTCGCAGACAAAACTTGCAATTAACAGCAATCTAGGCGGCAAGCCAGAACTTATAGATCGACTTGCAGAATGTCGTAAACACTTGCCAAGTTTAGATGTTTACACTAGCATGGAGGCAACAGGTTATAGTGCAGAATACATTCGTGATGGATTAGACTTTGATCAATGGTGGAAGAACTTAGTTAAACTGCATTTTAGTGACGTTGATACCCATTGCATGATGACCATTAATGCACTGTGTTTGCCGACACTGCCAGATATGATTGAAAAGATATTAAATGCAAGAAACGTGTTTGGTCCAAGTTTTGCAGTAATGAGTTATAACATACTACGCTTTCCAAGTTTTCAAAGTTGCTTGGTATTGCCACAATCTATCAAAGATGAGTGTGTTAGTAGACTAAAGAAATTAGACTTAACTAACATGCAGGATTGGGAACGTGGTCAATTCAATAGACTATTTGAGTACTTACAAGTAGTTGAGAAGCCTCATAACGAAGCATTTGAAATGCCACGCTTGCACAATGACTTTAAAAAGTTTTACACACAATATGATCTACGCCGCAATCATACATTTGCCAAGGCGTTTCCAGAACTAGAAGCATGGTATGAATCCCTCTAAGTTAGATATACTATTTCTAAGTGTGCCTGTGCTAGACTTACAGTATCCACCCAGCAGTGCTGCAGTGCTAAAAGCATGCATAAAGCAAGCAGGATATAGTGCTCGTGTAATTGACACAAACATTTTATTAAAAGATATTTGTGAGCAGGAATTCGGTGATGTAAGTAATGAATTTGAAACTATAAGTAAAGGTAGTATTGCAGATAATTTTGTTGAAAGTCTTTTTGATAATCATTGCAAATTAGTACAACAATGGCTAGACCGTGTAGTCCAAGATATAAAGGACTACAATCCAGTCTGGTTAGGGATCAGCATTTTTAGTTACAAAAGTCATAAAGCAGCATTGCTTGTAGCACTAACAATAAAACAAAAGTTTCCTGATATACAAATAGTAGTAGGCGGTAGAGGAGCCAGCAGTTATCCGTTTGGCCCAGACTTTACTGCCTTTAAGGATAAGTTTAAAGAATTAGTAAACAAAGATGTTAGTGACACTATGGGCGGCAGTTTATTAAGTGCAGGTATTGTTGATAGTTTTATTGACGGTGATGCAGAACAAGAAATAATAAACCTACTCTCAACTAATGCTAGTAGACTTAGCGGCAATATTAAAACACTGGATTTGGAAACTGTGCCTCCTAGTGATTATGATGACTTTGATCTGGAAAAATATGAATACGTTAATGAACCAACACTTAGCATTACCGGTAGTAAGGGCTGTGTTAGACAATGTACATTCTGTGATATTCCTGTGCTATGGCCCAAGTTTAAATTTCGCAGCGGAGCACACATTGCAAAAGAAATGATTGCGTTGAATGAACGTTACAGTGTTAACAAATTTTACATGAGCGATAGTTTAGTAAATGGTAGTCTAGTTGCATTTAAAGATTTTTTACGCACCATGGCAGACTATAATACACAAAATCCAACTAATACAATTCGATGGGTTGGGCAGTATATTACACGCCCTGTGCATCAGGTGCATCAAGTCGAAAATTATTATGACTTACTAGCGACAAGTGGTGCTGAAGGACTAACTATCGGTGTTGAAAGTGGCAGCGATGCAGTGCGCGAACACATGCGTAAAAAGTTTAGCACTTTTGATATAGACACCGAACTAGCAGAGTTTGACAAGCGCAGTATTACTTGTGTGTTGCTATTCTTTAGTTGTTATCCTACAGAAACGTGGCAAGACTTTGTAGACACTGCAAAGATGTTAATACGCTATCAAAAATATTGTGCAAGCGGCACAGTCTATAAACTAACACTTGGCATTCCTTATACACATCACAGAAATACTCCTCTATGGAATATGCAAGAGAAGATCGAATTAGAATATAATGAGAGTAGTGATATTATGTGGTTGTTAAAAGACAATCCTGATTTGACTTTTCATGAGCGTATTAGACGTCGACTAATACTTCAAGAACTGTGTTTTGCACTTGCACTTCCGCTAAGTAGAAATGCAGCAGAATTAAATCAACTTAAATATACATTACAATACCATAGATCAAGTTTAGAAGAATACTTTGGCACACCTGCTCCTATAAACATTTACCCTGATGTTTTTAATATTACACCTTTTGATAATATATTGATGCCTTTGGAATTACAACGCACAGCGTATAGCCATCTAATAGCACATCCCGAACTTAATCAACAGATAAAAAACAAACACAAGGATAGCGAACAGGATATCGCATATGATATTGAAGGCTATAATAATCTCAGAGATGAACTAGGAAAATGACAGATAAACTAGACAAATATTATGAGAGTAATGATTTTTACAGCAAAAAGCCTGTGTATATAGATGTTGAAGAACTTACAGAAACACAATTACATAGACTTGTTAAAAGCGACACATTTTGTATGCTGCCCTGGATTCACATGCATGCGTTTCCGGACGGCAGAGCATATCCTTGTTGTCTGAGTTTAATGGATCATCCAATTGGTACACTTAAAGAACGCACAATGGCTGAAATATGGAACGATGCGCCACTAAGACAAATGCGTTCTAACATGTTAGCAGAGAAGCCTTGCAAGGAATGCACTAAATGCTACGAGCAAGAAGCAAACGGTTTCTTTAGTATGCGCAACAGTCAAAATAAAAACATGGGACATCACGTTAACATTGTTGACGAAACAAAACCTGATGGAACACTGGAACGTTTTGAAATAAAGTATTATGATATAAGATTTAGTAATCTCTGTAATCTAAGTTGCAGAACTTGTGGTGATATTTTTAGCAGCAATTGGGTAAAAGAAAGTAAAAAGATGGGCTGGCTTCCCAAGGATGCTCCAAATGTAAACTATGCTGGACGATATGAAATGGACATGTGGGAACAAATGGAACCACATTTAGACACAGTTGAAAATATATATTTTGCTGGCGGCGAACCTCTTATGATGAAAGAACATTGGAACATATTAGAAGAACTGTTAAGCAGAGGACGCACTGATGTTAGACTTAATTATAATACAAATTTTACAGAGACAGTGTTTAAACAACGAGATGTATTGGAAATGTGGAATAAGTTTGATCGTGTTAGTGTTGGTGCAAGTCTGGATGCGAACTGGCAACGAGGAGAAGTTATGCGCAGAGGCACTGACTGGAACAAAATAGTTAGTAACCGCAAACGCATGTTAGAAATCTGTCCTAATGTAGACTTTTTTATAAGTGCTACTCTAAGTATAATGAATGTTTTTAACGTTGTAGATTTTCACAGAGAATGGATTGAACAAGGACTAATCGAGCCACAGGACTTTCATATTAACATACTACAAGATCCAAAGCGTTATCGAATAGATGTACTACCAAAGGAAATGAAAAAACGCATAGAAGAACTGTATAACAGTCACGTAGAATGGCTGAGTCCTCAGGATGATCTTGCAAGAGCAGTGAATGGTTTTCGCAGTGCTATTACATTTATGAATGCAAATAATAACACTGAACTATTAAAAGAGTTTGTGTATAGAACAGACCAATTGGATGAATTTCGCAATGAAAACTTCTTTGAAGTATTTCCAGAACTAGAGGAATTAAGAAAATATGCCTAAGTGTATACTTCCTTGGATCAGTGTGGAAGCAACAAGCATGGGAACAACTCGTCCGTGCTGTTTGTATACAGACGAAATACCCAACATCGATCTTAAAACACATACACTACAGGATGCATTTACTAGTAAAACTATGCGTGATTTGCGTCGTAGTTTTCGCAGAGGTGAGAAACCCACAGGTTGTGAACGTTGTTGGAAAGAAGAAGATGCCGGTAAAAAATCTAAACGTCAGTACATGCTTGAAAAATTTAAACATGAACAAGTAGATTATAGTAATAACAATGGTGCAGAGTTAAAGTTTTTAGATTTAAAATTAGGTAATATCTGTAATCTAAAGTGTAGAATTTGTGGCAGTTGGAGCAGTAGCAAATGGGCAAAAGAAGAATTAGATTATGTGCCAGATGAAAGTAAAAAATTCCATATTGCAATAAAATGGTTAAAGGATGGCATGTGGCCCAGAGAAAGTGAACATTTTTGGACACAGTTAGATGAGATACTGCCACAAGTAAAGTACTTTGAATTTACAGGCGGTGAACCGTGGATGATTAAAGAGCACTTTGCATTGTTACAACGTGCAGTTGATCGCGGACTTGCAGAGAATATAGACGTACACTACAATACAAATACTACACAGTATCCAAAAGATCCAACTATATGGAAGCATTTTAAGCATGTGCAAATAGCATTTAGCGTAGACAATACTAAACAACGTTTTGAATATGAGCGTTTTGGTGCAAATTGGGAGACTAGTAATGCTAACATTGCTAAAGTACATGAACTAAGAACACAAGGATATCCTATTACTACACAGGTATGCTGTACCTGGAATGTACAAAACATATACTATTTAGACGAGGTATTAACCTGGGCAAGCACTATGAACTTTAATAATATACATTTTAATGTCATGCACGATCCTTGGGAGTTTAGTTTAAGCCGTATACCTGGTAGTGCAAAGAATCAAGTAATTGCATACTTAGAGGAACAGCAAACAAAGCATGTCAAATATGTCAAAGACATACTGGCTTTAAAAAATATAGTTGCAAGTAGCGCACAGTTAGATAACACTGATTTGGCAAATAAACTAAGACGCACTGATCTTTATCGTAATCAAAACTTTGCTGTCAGCCATAGTAAAATAGCACAGGCAATCGGCTATGAACTCTAAACCTGAAAACCTATGCATGGCGCCATGGACGCACACTTATCTAAGTCCGCAAACAGAAAGACGATTGTGTTGTGCTAGTCGCGAACCAGCGCAGAGCTTTACACAGTACATTGACACAGAACAAGGTGACAATGAATACACTCCAGAGACACTAGACGAGTATTGGAATGGAGCGGGCATTCGCAGTATCCGTAGACAAATGCTTGATAATAAAGTACCTGATGCATGTCAAGTATGCGATAAGAAACTTCTCAATCAGGATGTTTACAGAGATTACTTTGGACATATGTTTGCACACAAATGGGAGCAAGTATTAAAAACTACAGACGAAACAGGCTGGACAAGTATGAAGCCTGTCAGTTGGGACTATCGTTTTAGTAATTTATGTAATTTTAAATGTCGTATGTGTGGACCTATGCTTAGTAGTAGTTGGGAAACAGAAGCTCGCAAGCAAGGCAAAATAGAACCATGGATGGAAAAGCCTGTAAAAAAGGCTATTGAAACTTTCCAAAAGGATCAAGTAGAAGCAGAGTTTGCACAAGCAGTCGAACAACATCGCATTGAAGAAGTATACTGGGTAGGCGGAGAGCCACTTATGTATGAACAGCATTGGCGTTACATGCAACGTATTATTGATCTTGGTGACGGTCCAGGATTGTATGCACGATATAATACAAACCTAAGTCGTATTGATTACAGAGGCGTTAATTTGTATAAAGACATACTTGCTAATATCCGTGATTGGCAAATATGTGCAAGCATAGATGGCACAGGTGCAGTAGGTGAATACATACGCACAGGATTAAATTACGAAGAATGGTTAGAAAACTTTAAACAAGGGCTAGAGTATACCCGAGGCGACAGGCGTAAAATGCGCATTGACTTTACACTTACACTGCCCGGACTATTTGAAATAGTAAACATATGTAAACTTGCAAGAGAATTAAATGTAGACATACTAGCAAAAGTTACATTTGCATTTACACCAGACATTGCAATGTCGCCGTTATTCCTTCCTCGAAAGATATTACACGACTATGTAAATGAATTGTTATTGACTGATTACGTTGATAATCGTACAATAAGAGAAATGCTAAAAAGTTTATTAGAGCGTCCAACTTTTGAGGAAGAATTCCCAGACGAATATGCTAAAGGCAGGATTAAAGGCAAGTGGCGTATGCAAGCAATGGATAATTTGCGCGGCGGTATGAAGTTTAGAGATACACTGGGTACAATACAAGCAAGAGAGTTTTGGGATGAAATCTGTTAAAATAGTATTACGCAATTATCAAACTGGAGAAACACTGGACTACAATATTATTCCAAAGGACACCCCTATAGCACAAGACTGGATAGTAGCACTAGAGCAAGATGTGCTGCAAAAAAGTTTGCACTTGGATAAAAATTATTGTTTTCATGGTTTCCCTGAAACTCAACGCGATTTAAACTTCTTGTGTAAAGAACTTAACAAACACATTTACACAATTAATCAAAGCAAGTTAGATTATACTATTGAAGAATGGTTTGCTCCAGACGTTGTACGGTTTGGATCGGAGTATCCTGTTGGCAGAATGGATGACAATCCTGTTAACAAAGGATTGATAGTTAAACACGATGTTATGAATATACTACACAATCATTTTGAAGTGCTAGAAGGCACAGTTGAAAATCCTAGCAAATATACTCTACATGCTAGTGTACAAGAACGTTATGCTATTAGGCAACTTAATTTATTATGTCATGAAATAGAAAGTCTTTGCATGAGTCAACGCAAAGCAGTACAGGATCCGCATTGGGTTAGACCTAGCCAAATCACACAGTTTAACAGAGCACCGCGTCACACACTTACACAGGAACATCGTCAAGGATTTAGTGATAATAGTTTTGACAGAGAACTAGGTGGCGTATATATGCACTGGTGTCAAATTGGAAAAACACTTATGGAAGTATACAGAGATGAGCATGCACCAGAGCTCACGGATACTGTGTGCGAAGCAATAACACACCTGCAGTATTACAGTGGCGAGTTTGATATTGAATGGGGCAATGACGTTATGTATGACTTGCGCAGTCCGTGGCATTGCGCAGAAATAGATGGCTTTCAAAATTGGCTACTAGCAAATAACTTTGATCCACATGATGTAAAACTAAGTTTAGGCTATTTAAAACTAGGTGATGTTGACCTGCTAAATAGTTTTGGAACAACCAGTGCGCAAGACATATGGGCGCAAATGGGCGATTATTTAGATATCTATAAAATAGAGTGTGGATTAAGCAGTGCCACTTATGATTATCATTGGAGCAATGCGGATCATGAACAAAGACAACTCGAAAGTTTACAATGAAAATATTAATATGCGGATTGCCTGGCAGTGGCAAAAGCACACTAGCAGAACCTTTTGCTGAACTTATTAACGGTGTATGGCTAAACGCAGATCAAGTAAGAACAAAATATGATGACTGGGACTTTAGTTTAGAAGGTCGTTTACGTCAAGCACAACGTATGCGTCACTTAGCAGATGGTGTAGTAATGGCAGGCAGAATTGCAGTAGCGGACTTTGTTTGCCCTACTAGTGCAGCCCGTGCAGCATTTGCAGCAGACTACACAGTGTTTATGGATACACTGGAAGCCAGCAACAGCACTAAACCTGCAGCACCAGGCACTACATTTGCACAGACTGATTCAATGTTTGAACCAGTACAAAACGCTAACTATAATGTTGCAACATGGTTTAATGACACGCATGCAGAACTTACAAAAGTCGTAAATAATTACATGCTTGCACAGCAAGGAAAACCCACGGAGAGACTATAATGGACTGGAAACTAGTTGCAATTGAAGCACTTAGAAAAGAAATATTAGCACTGATTACTGAGCAAAAGTCTGCATTAATTAAAGCAGGGCCTGGTAAAGACAAAGATGTTCATGCAATTGTAGATGATTTACACAAGCAAGTTGCTATACGCATTGATACAATTAAGCACATTGAGTCACTGTGATGTTTGATTGGAACAAACCCACAACACAGATGCTAGGCAGATGGCAACCATGGCATGATGGACACACAGCGTTGTTTGAACGTGCGCTTTCTGTCACAGGACAAGTTGTTATCTTAGTGCGCGACGTGCAGGGATGGGAAGATAATCCATTTGATTACGAACAAGTATGGCACGGTATAAGAGATGGATTGCAAGCAGCAGGATACAATTACACCGAACAGTATATTGTTATGCGTGTACCAAACATTGTAGACATTAGTTATGGCAGAGGCGTAGGTTATACATTCACAGAACATGATCTAGAACCAGAGCTTAAAGAAATTAGTGCTACTAAAATCCGTGCTGAAATGCGTGAAAAAGGAGAACTATAATGGGATTTATAAAACGCATTATTAATAAAATTAAAATGGAAATACGTTATAGAAAACGTTTAAAAGAACTGCGCAAACGAGATCCGTTTATCTACAAATGATATTACCAATCACAGAAGTCGAGCACTATACGGATAAATTGTTTCGTATACGCACAGAACGACCACAAAGTTTCCGCTTTACAGCAGGCGAGTTCACTATGATTGGATTGCCTGACACGAACATCACTAGGGCCTACTCTTTCACCTCTGGTCCTGGTGATGACTACCTTGAGTTTTTCAGTATTAAAGTTGATAATGGACCGCTTACAAGTGCGTTACAACACATCAAGGTTGGAGATAGTTTAGAGATAAGCGAGCGTACAACCGGCACACTTACACTAGCAAACATAGAACTAGGCGGCGATTTATGGTTGCTTGCCACTGGCACAGGCATAGCACCGTTTATTAGTATACTGCGTGATCCTAGCACATATGATTGTTTTGAAAACATACATGTTGCCTGGAGTGTGCGTACCAAAGAAGAACTACTGGGTTATAGTAACTTTTTAAATGAAATGCCCATTAACTTTACTCCGATTGTTACACAGGATAAGTCTTGGACAGGACTTAACAAACGTATTACTACAAAAATAAGTTCAGGTGTATTGTTACCCAAACTTGATCCTAGTAAAAACAAAGTAATGATTTGTGGCAGTATTGATTTTAACACAGACATAAAAAGCATGTTAACAGAATACAATTGGGCCGAAGGCAGTAAACGTAGTGCAGGAACATTTGTACAAGAAAAAGCATTTGTTGAAAAATAAAGAAACGTTCACAGTTGATGAGCCCTGTACACTAAGTTGTCCAGACAAATCACATCCACTGTTCACCATAAAAATAAGTGTAGACAAACCTTGGGCAGTATGTTATTATTGTAGTAAGGTATGGGTGTTAAAAGATGCAGATACACAGTAATATAGATCCAACAAAATATTACCTCGGACTTAGTGCAGGCTTCCATGATGCCGGAGCAACACTAATAGATAACTTTGGTAATATATTATTTGCAGGACATGCAGAGCGTTACAGCGGCATAAAAAATGATGCAAATTTAAATCAGGATCTAATAAATGATGCACTAAGTTATGGTCAACCAAACAATGTTGCTTGGTATGAAAACCATTGGCTTAAACGCACACGCCAATTGTACAGTGGTGAATGGCGCAAAGCCATAGACTTTAGCACAACTCCTAGTAAACTTATACAACCTTTCTTTAAACAGCGAGGATTATTACCCAAAGGCAAAATGCCTGTACACAGTTATGGTCATCATTTATGCCATGCTGCCGCAGGATTTCAAACTAGTCCGTTTGACACAGCAAAGATTATTGTTGTAGATGCGATAGGAGAATGGAATACTATTAGTGTATGGCATGCTTGGCACGATCCCAAAGAGTTTGAGAGTAATCCAGAAACACGAGGCAAAGGCTGGGCCCGATATAAAAAAGTATACAGTCGTAGTTATCCTCATAGCATAGGACTTTACTACAGTGCTGTAACACAGTATGTTGGATTAAAACCCATGGAAGATGAATATATCTTAATGGGCATGGCTGCATATGGCAAAGCATATCAAACTGCATATGAAGAAAATTTAAAACTACTTAGCGATGATACTCATGTAACATTTAATGACAATTTACATGCCGGCATTGATGAGGATTATTTCGCAGGCACCGGATTAACAGAATATGATATAGCAGCAGGTGCACAAAAAGTTGTAGAACAACTGTTGCGTAATCTATTTGTTAAAAATGTTACACGGCAAGACAATGTAGTATTCATGGGAGGCGTTGCACTTAATTGCGTTGCGAATGCTATGCTTAGTGGGCATTGTCGAGACTTGTGGATAATGCCTAATCCAGGTGATTGTGGAAGTAGTTTAGGCGCAGCCGCACTGCAATATGGACGCAAACTTAAATGGCAAGGACCATATCTAGGACATAACATGGGAGGTGAATATCCTGTGGATGCTATTATAGGCGGTCTAATGACTGATAAGATTGTTGGTGTTGCAACAGGTCGTGCAGAGTTTGGACCAAGGGCATTAGGCACTAGAAGTTTACTTGCTGATCCACGTGGCGAGGATATTAAAGATCGTGTAAATGAAATAAAACGTAGACAAAAGTTTAGACCTTTTGCTCCTATGATACTAGAAGAACACGCTGAAGAAGTATTTGCAATGCATGGAGAAACTAATCCTTATATGCAATCAACATACAAGTGTAAACAGCCTGATCTTTATCCTGCTATTGTGCATGCAGATGGCACCAGTCGTGTGCAAACGGTGGGCAAGCAAGATCATCCTGGTGTTAGAGAATTGTTAGAAAAATGGTATTTTTTAACAGGCTGTCCATTGCTATTAAACACAAGTTTAAACATCAAAGGCGAACCAATGGTAAACAATCGTGCAGACGCAGACAGATTTGAACAGCGTTATGGTGTTCGAGTATGCAGTTAGAAGATATACACAGCGTTCTCAGTATACCTGCTAAATTGGATAATTATAGTTTGTATACAGATACTATATCTGTAGCATTTGCTAAGACCGACTTTGTTAATAGTTTTGTGCATTTTGGTGATAACTTATTTCCAGATAATGTTATTAATGATATAAAAACATATTTAAATCAAAGTGTAAATGGCATATATGTAAACTATGTTTGTTTTTATAGTCCTATGCTTCCTGGCTGTGAATTTAAAAAGTTAGAAAAGAAATACAAGCACTTTGCTTATTATCATCAGCCTCTGATTGCATTTGGGCAAATTCCTGGTCATGTAGATATAGAATCTGAACTACCTGTACATATACAAACTGAGTATACGAAAAATTATTGTTGTTTAATAAACAGAAGCACAGATACCAGGCGCCAGCTCTTTAATTTTTTGCAAGAAAAAAACTTATTAGAGTTAGGACATGTGAGTTATAGAAACGTTGACAGGTGGAGTAATGATACTACTCATCTTTTAGACAAGCCTTATAAGAATTTCAAAGATGTTCAATATACAGATGACCAAACTGATAATCCCAGACAATATGTGTGGTACTTTCCGTTATTAGATTTTTTATTCGATTTCAGTATTGAAACATTTCACGAAGATGTGCCGTTCTTAACAGAAAAAAGTACAAAAGCATTCTTCTGGGGAAAGATTCCAGTGAGTACATCTAGTAGAAATCTTATGCATTATATAGAACAGTTTGGATTTGATATTTTTAGAGACGTTGTTGACTACAAATACGATATACAACGAAATCCAAAAGTGCGTATGGAACTTTTTTTACAAGAAATACATAAACTTGCTACAATGGACATAAACACTATATCTGATTTAGAAATTAGACTAGAAAATAATCGACGTTTAATGTGTACATTAGTAAAGCGCAGTCAAACTACTCTAGAAAATATTAATTTGAACAACAAGTATATTGCTGAAAACAGAGATAAATTTTTAGGATTTTAAAGGTATGCAGTTAATTAGATTACATGATGATTTTTATCGTATTGAAAATGCTTTTGATAAAGCAACAATAAAGAAACTACGCAAATATTTTAAACACAGAGATTGCTGGCAACGTTTAGGTCAAGGCGCAACTACAAGAGATGAAGGTCATTATACTAATGGATTGCAACTACCTCTAATAGAAAAAAAGATCAAAGAATATTTCGCTACACAATGTTTTGCTAATGCAACACAGTTATGGTATGACTACGAGGGTTATATCAACGAAGTGCATTGTGATCTCAGTCCTAACCTAAGTGCCAACGTGCAAATATATCTCTGCAAAGGTGACGAAAGCATGGGTACACATTGTTACATAGATGGCACTTGGCGCAGTGTTCCTTATATTAAAAATGGCGGGTACTTGATGTTTAATCCTACACAACACGAACATGGAATGCGTAGTCCTGTTATTAATCGGCGCATGAGCATATATCAAAGTTATAGAATAACAGAAACCCCTAGCCCGATATGGTAATCAATGTTTGATATTTACTGCATGCAAATGGGCGGCGAAACTACGCTGCCCGCACATACGCAATACACACGATATAACAATACACACCTGGCAACTATTAAACGCATAGTTGAACGTGCAAAAACTGAGTATGTTTGGATTGTAAGTGATCTATGTGACTACACAGACTTTGATTTTGCTTGGCAACCTGTGCCATGGGAATCAACACAGATACATTGTTGGGCAAGCGGTGATCAACAATACGGTGATACTTTCCTTGTGCCTGTACACGCTTTTAAGCGTCAAGCAGAGGGCCTTAAGGTATTAGGTTGGTATGAACACATTAACTGGCACAGTGATGGCGTGCCCCGCACTACATTAGGCAATGTGTATGATTGGGTAAAGCGTGTAGAGTGTGACATACACTACGATCCTAATTTATGGGAAAAACGTGATTTACACGCCTTTACTGCAAGTGGTAGTGTACTCTTGGTGCCGCGTGACTGTAAACAGCATTTTCGGACACAATACTATGACTACCCATACATATTGCGTCATAATGACTATAAAATAGATGATAACCCACTAGATGTTGTGTATGTTTCTAATGGTGAAAAAAACGCCGATTTAAACTGGAATCAACTGCAAAAATTGTGTCCGCAAGCAAAGAGAATTGATGGTGTAAACGGCAGAGCTCAAGCGTATAAAGCCTGCGCACAAGTGTCAGAAACAGATTGGTTTATAAATGTATTTGCAAAATGTTGGGTGCATGATGACTTTGACTTTAACTGGCAACCAGATTACATGCAGAATGACAAGCACTATATCTTCGATGCATATAATCCTGTAACAGAATTAACCTATGGACACATGGGCATTATTGTTTACAATAAACAATTAGTCTTAGACTGTACTGAATGGGGGCTAGACTTTACACTTAGCATGCCACATACCAGTGTACCAATTGTAGGATCAACTGCGGATTATGCAACAACGCCATATGAAACTTGGCGCACTGCGTTTCGTGAATGCATAAAATTAGATCAGCAAAAAGACATTGAAAGTCAGTACAGACTTAAACAATGGTACACTATAGGTAATGGAGAATTTGGTGATTGGAGCAAGCGTGGCGCAGAAGATGCACTAGAATTTATTGGTATGGGCGGAGACTTGCAACTAAGTTTTGAGTGGGCTTGGCTCAAAGAACATTTTGATATGCTCTACAACGGTTGATGCTTCATCCCAAGTAGTATAACTATCACAAGGAATGCTTAAAAATCTTTTACAATTTAGTGTTGCTTGTGGCATGTTTGTAAGCGGTTCTTCGTATACATCTTTGCATTGTATATTTTTTAGTATTAGATGCGTTTTTAAACAACTTTTCCTATCAGTTGCTATTACAAATTTACTTACCATGCCAGTTGGATCCGTAATGCAATCAACCAAGTCTTCAAGTTCTTCAGTGTAATATTCTGCAAGTTCTCTACGACGACTTGTCCAATCATCAAAAAATTCTAGTTTGACTATTAGTTCAGCACAATCACGTTCGCTCATAATGCTGTTTCCGCCTGTGTGAATATCAACTTGCCCGTGCCTGCGTAACTGTTTTACACGTTCAATAATATCACTGTTGTTACTTACAACTGCACCGCCGTTGCCAAAGTTAGGCAAAGTTTTTGTGGGATCAAAACTATAACTAGCAAACTCGCCTTTGAGCGTCAATCCAAAGTGTTGTGCACCATCTTCATAAACTGTAACGTCTTTGGGTAGCACACAATCATTACCAAACAAGCCAACCCATACTACACTGTCTGTGCGAACGTCATCAAACTCAATACAACCATTTGTTCTTACATCTGCAAATACTATGTCCATGTCTGCACGACGGCAACTGTTTTTAGTAGCCTTAAATGTTTGTGCTGGAATAGTTGTTGAGATTGTTCCTGTGGCACGAAGACCATACATAAGTGCATCACTGCCACTGCCAACTACGCTACAGTATTTTGCATTTGCACGTTCTGCTAACTCTAGTTCTAGTTCTTGTGTCCATCTGCCTAACATTACTTTACCACTAGTTAATACTCTGGCTTGTGCTTGTACAAGAAGCGGCATAATATCATTTGCTAAACGATCAAGATTTGTTAAGCGTATCATCTAATCCTCTGCTAAGATCAAATTGTGGATTATATTCTAGTTGTTGTTTTGCTTTTGTAATGTCTAACGCACCACGCTGTGGATAGTTAGCGGGCTTTGATTCAGTAATGTAGTTTGGTGATCCACTCATTTTTTCATACAGCATATCAGTCATTGACAGTAGTGTATGCGCATGCCCTCGAGTAATATTGTATGTTTCGCCTTTTGGTTGTGCTGCAACTACACGTTCTAATCCATGCACAATATCGTCTACATATGTAAAGTCAAACAAGTTATCTGCACCTTGAAGTGTAATCTGTTCATTGTTCTGTATTTTGTTAATAAACAAGTTTACAAGCCTATTAGGCTTGTCAAATGGGCCGTATACGGCACTTGGGCGTACAATACTCCAGTTATCGTGAAACTGTTTTACAATACCTTCGCCAAGCAATTTAAGTTGTCCATAAACATTTGTAGGTGAACAAACGTCTGTTTCTGCCATTTTGTCTTTGGTCCATTCGCCATATACCATACTACTACTTACAAAAATAAAATGACTTTGACTATACTGTTCCAAACACATGTGTAAACCATGTGTCATTGTGCTATAAGCAAGCATTGGATTTTTTACAACTGCTTTAGTGTTAGGTTCAGCACTTAAAAATATTACAACGTCATAATATCCCTGCGGTAACACAGATCTAATTAAAATATCTTGCCCTGTAGTTTTATCCACAACAGTACAATCATAGTTGCTTAAATGACAAAAGCGGGATCCAATAAATCCCGCTCCGCCAATAAGTAATACTCTTTTATTCATCTTCTGTTTCTAGTTCTTCTACAACAAGTTTAGTTTGATAGTTTACTGTTAACTGTTCTATAATTTCATCTACATCACTGTTATTTTCTTCCATATAGCGAATAGCATCGCATGGTGATTTAACAACACCTTGTCTAATTAAGTGGCGTGCTGCTAGGATAAAATAAATCTTGTCAGCACCAAGTTGTGCAATAGTTTCTTGAGGATGCTTCGCGCCCATGTTGTACTCCTATAGAGTGTTTGCTAGTGGAAAGATTTCTGCGATTACAGTGGCACATTCTTTAGCAATATCCATATGCTCTTTTTGTGTACCGTTAGCACTGCGCAATTCAATATAGTGTACCCAACTGCGCAGAGTACCGTTCATATATAAACGGGTTTTTGTAAGTCCTTCAGGTAAAACTACACGGGCTTGTTCTTTTGCAATTCCATTATCAATAGCCCAGCGGTATGCTTTATCCGCTGCTATAATAACTGCATCTTGTTTTGTTGCCCAATTTTGTTGTAGTTTTATTGCGTCCTCATTATCTTCTAAGTCGATGCTGTTTTGCCTATTTTTTGTATCTTGCAGTCTTGCTTCTCTGCTTACAAATTGCATGTCCTCAACAGGATTAGCATAACGCTGGCTAAACTCTTGAAAACTGAAACTACGGTGACGCACTATTTGATGTGCAATATCACGAGTAGTTTCAATCTCAAGACAAGCACTGACCATTTCTAACGGTGACCAATGCTGGTGTTTGACTAGGTACCTAATAAGTTTTTCGCTTGTTTCGGTATTGATCTGTGCGCTAGGGTTACTTACTCTAGCACAAAATGCAATAAGTTCTTGAACATTATCTACACCTTCTGCTTCAAAATTTGGAGCAGGTTTACTATAACTTACTAGTTGTACTTTCATGTTATGCTGTTGCCTTTGCTGGACGACCACGTTTTGCTTTTTTAGTCTTTAGTGCAGGATTAAGATCTTGTGCTTCTTCCATTAGTCTAGTCGCTTCTGCTTCTAAACTAGCCATTTGTATGCGCATCTGATCTGCTTGCTTTACAAGATTTGCTGCAATTGCTTCGTCAGTTAACAGCCCAGACGTGCTGCCTGTTGCTGCCGCTGCCGCTTTTACACCCGCTGCCTTCTTTTGAGGATCAGCAAGTCCAGCGTTAGCATCCAATTCAGCAAGTTTACCTGCTGCATCACTGCCAGTGTCCAAGTCACGAATAATTTTGTTAAGTTCGTCCAAACGAACACCTGGGTTGTTTGGCTGTGGAATCATAATAATGTCCTGTGTGCGAATCTTTTTCATAAAGCGTTCATTGTGCAGAGTATTTAAAATAGTCTGTCCGTTAGTACCTGTAATGCCATGAATTGCATCGCCTAGATCTTTTGCTGCCTGACCTTTTGCGCTTTGGATAGCGTTCATTAGATCATCATGCAAAGTTTGTTGCAATTGATCTGGATAAACAACTAATGCCATATGGTCTTCGCCTGGTACTTCACGGAAAACTACAACAACTTTTTGGTCACCTTGCTTACCTACATGTTTAATCATCGGATTCTTCTCCTGGTAATTCACCCATGTCGCCATCGTTTTCTGCTTGAGGCGTTTCAGGCTGTGTATTTTCAACTGCACCATTTGCAACTAAAAAGTTCATTAGATTGTTATACAATGCACCACATGCTGCCATTTCATTTGCTTTAATAGCGCCACGAGTACTTACAACTTCAATAATGTTAGCCATAAGTTTAAGGTCATTTACGCCAAGTGCTGGCGCTGCCTCTGCGGATTCTGCAGTTTCCGCTGGCATGTTTTCTTCTTCAGACATTCGAATCTCCTTGTGTCTTTGATATCATTAGTAGTATTGTATGTGAAATATGTCTT
>UEXN01001502.1_pt1 | contig 18238 bp, 13 predicted proteins | sample 1796711 | NCBI WGS metagenome assembly UEXN01 (sample SAMEA4772470, study PRJEB27181) | metagenome | reverse complement strand
AGATGTGGTAAGCCACTTGGGTAATGGTAACTCCGATGCAGGAGCGCAGAATCTATACAGTATGATGGACAGAGTGCGTACAGACCGCACTGGTAATCCTAATCAGGGTAAGCAGATAGACCCTAACCAATATTTAGCGTAAGGAAACAACTATGGCAACTCCAACTATACTAGGACAAAGTAGTTCGTTATCGCCTTTTGCTGGGCCTTACGTTAGCGAGATGCTGGGTAAAGGTGCTGCGTTAGCAGATATGCCCTATCAAGCCTATCAAGGACCACTTACTGCTGGACAATCGCAACTACAGAATCAAGCTTTTACAGGACTTGCTAATTTAGCCGTTCCACAAGCAAGTATGGCAGGGTCATTTACAGGTGCGGGGTATACCCCGCCTACCGCCGAGCAAGCTGCAACGGGACAAACAGGGGCTTATGCTCCCGCTACAGATAGCGTACTTCAGCAGTACATGACTCCTTACTTACAAGGTGCACTTGAACCGCAGTATGCAGCCGCAAGAAGACAAGCTGATATAGCCCAGCAAGGACTGCAAAGTCAGTACGGTAAAGCAGGAGCGTATGGTGGGTCACGTCAAGGAGTTGCGGAAGCTGAACTACAGCGTGGCTTGTTAGATAGAATGGCTGGAATCACAGGTGCAGGTTACCAAAACGCATTTGAACAAGCACAGAATCAATTCAACACTGAACAAAATTATGGACTGCAAGCTTTAGCCGCTCAACGCGCAGGTGGTGCAGAACAACGTGCTATTGAAAGTCAAGGAGTTATGGCAGATATAGCTCAGTTTGAAACCGAAAGAGACTATCCGTTTAAGCAAGTACAGTATCAGCAGTCGTTACTACAAGGCTTGCCGATTAGTACTGAAACTAGACAGTATGCGGAGCCTAGCGCGTTAGGACAATTTGCAGGTGGCGCATCTGGTATTATAGGCTTACTTCAAAGTATAGGCTTAGTACCTACGCAGCAGGGGAATACATAATGGCTGGCATATTTGAAGAAGTACAAATGCGAGAAGATGCTTACGCAAACAACCCACAAGCGTTACAACAACGCTACGCGCAAAGCCAACAACTAGTAGACTTACTTGCTCTCCAAAAAGTAAATAACGAACAACAAGCAGCGGCTAGAAACATACAAGCTCAAATGGAAACTAATCCTAGTACAGTTAAAGATCAACTAGGACTACAAGCGTTGTCCGGTGCTAGGTCAGAAATAGTGTCCGAACTTGCGCCTGGGATTAGGCAAAGAGGGCAACAAATGCAACAAATGGCAGCTCGTCAATCAATGGGTATGCCTAGTATGAATGCTTCTAACATGCAACGTATGGCTGATGGCGGAATTGTTGGATTCGACGGTACTAATGGTAGCCAAGTTAAAGATTCAAGTTTTCCTGATCTAAACAAAGACGGTAAAGTTACTTACGGTGATGTTCTTAAAGGCCGTGGGGTAGAAGGGTTTGCTCCGGGCGGCATGGCTAAAGAACAAGGCAGAGAAATAGAAGACCTTTTAACCGCATTAATGATCGCAGAAAGTGGTGGTGATCCCACTGCTGTTAGTCGCGCCGGTGCAGAAGGTGCATATCAAATTATGCCGTCCACAGCAGCAGACCCTGGGTTTGGTGTTGCTCCTATGAAGGGAAGCAGGTTTGATCCGAAAGCCAGTAGAGAATTTGCTAAACAATATTTACAAGCTATGTTAGATAGGTATGACGGTGATACTGAAGCTGCGCTTATTGCATACAATGCGGGTGCAGGAAATGCTGATAAATTTATTGCTGCTGGTAGGGATTACGATGTTCTTCCGCAAGCTATGCAAACTCAGCCCTATGTAGAAAATATTATGGGTCAGTTAGAAAGAGGTGTTAGAGAACCTACTCCTGGTTTAATAGCATCTAGGCAAATGGCACGTAAAGGTCTTGGCTTTCTTAGGGATGCAAGGGATTTTGCTACAGGGCTTTTTGACGAAACTGAGGCAACAAAAGAACGACGTAAAGAACAGGAAGAGTTTAATCGTATAGTAAGAGCAAGAAATAAAGGACTGGGAACTTTAGAGGTTGAAGACGACGTTACTGAAACGCAAGAAGTAATGACTCCTTCTGGTATGACTGGCGATCAGTTAACAGCTCAATTAGTAGCGATGGATGATCCTAGTCCAATAAGTTACCTTCAAGGCTTAGGACTAAAACAACAAGCAAGAAAAGATCGTTTTGCTAATATGTTTCCCGGTGCTCAAGAAGCTGTTGATAGCTACGCAGCAAATAAAGAAATGGGCGGTATAGGTGCATTACGTCAAGCTGGACGAATGCAAGAGCAGCAACGTCAGAGAGACACAGAAGAAGCGCGTAGAGCTGCTAACTATCTATTAATGCAAGGCCGAACCAACGATATGCTTACTCAACTAAACCCAGCTATGTCTTTTGAAGATATAGAAGAAGTTGGCGTAGAGGGTTTTGACGAAGGTGGAGGTGTACAAGAACGTATTTATGAAGCAACAAAAGATTACATGCCTGATTTTGGAAAAGTTGTTTCAGGTGCAGGGGAACTTATAGGTGATACTTTTTTTGACGCTGATGATAAGTTAGGGTCTGCTACTAATATTGCGTTACTTCTTGCTTCTCTTAGTCCGCAGATCGCAGCTACCAGACTTGGTATAGCTGGGTTAGGTGCGTTAAAGCAGTTGGGTCCTAAAGCGTTACAAGCGATAAAGAAAGGAGCACAAGTGCCTTTTACTAAACCTGCTAGGGGTATAGATGGTGGAAAAATAGTTAGAACTAACCCGAAAACAGGCAAGCTTGAAAGTTTTAGACAATTTAGTCCTGCTCGTACAGTCGGTACAGTGGGGCTTGGAACATCAGTAGCGAGTAATATTCTAAGTGGAGACGATACTGAAACAGAAGAAGGACAAGATACAACAGTAGAAGAAATTATAAGAAAAACTCCACCTCCTCCACCTCCTCCTAAAAAATCTGGTCTGGCTGGAGCAAATATAGACTTTGATATGCTTCGTCAGCAAGGTGCAGCGGCAGCGGGCGGTACTACTACAGGGCAGTCTTTGGCACTAGCCGGTGCAGCCACAGGAGCAGAACAAGCTAGACGTGAGCAAGTGGCTGAAAAGAGACGTTCAGATGATGCGCGTAACGCAGTGCTAGAGCAACAAATTCAAGCTACAATCGGCGCACAAACTGGAAGAACAAGATTAGCTATTTTAGAAGCTTTCAACAGCTATAAGGAGCCTCTAAATAGAGCAAGAAGAGACAAAGATATTGCTGATATTTTACAAGTTGAAGTAAAGGAAATATCTAAACAGCCAGCGGAATTAGTTAAACAAGCAGAACTTCTAGCAGATAGACGATTTTTAGAACAACTACAAGGTTTAGCAGGATCTCCTATAGGTAATTCTGTTTCAAACGACCCTGAACTAGCAGCGATAGTTAGTCAATACACTACATAACATGATAACTGTAGAGCAACTTAGTCAAGCGTTAAAAAATGCCCATGCTGCTGGAGATACAGCCGCAGCACAAAAACTAGCGCAAGCACTACAATCTCAAGGAAGTTTTCAAGCCCCTACTTCTTTTCCTGCTCCCGAACTAGGTTTAGTAGACACGTTTACTGGTGGTGTGTCACGAGGCTTGGACCGTCTAGGCTCTACGTTTACTGATGTTATTCCTGCTATAGCAGCAAGTGCCGTGGGTGCGGATGAGTATGCTCAAGAACAACTAGCAGAAGCGGCTGAAAAACAAGCTGTTAGTCAAAGATTAAACCCTACTCAGTTTGAAAGCTTTAAAGATGTAGAAGGCGTAGGTGACTTTACTAGATTTGCTGCTGAAACTATTGGCGAACAGTTTGGAAATCTCGGACTTACTCTTGGTACTGCTTTAACAGGTGGAGCACTCGCACCCGTAGCGGGCGCAGCTAGGGCAACGGGTCAATTAGCCGGTGCAGCTTTCGGTTCATACGCACTTAACGCACCTGAAGTCTTTGAAAATGTCTACCGTGAAACAGGTGAAACCGCGCCTGGGACGGCTCTGTTGTTTGGTGCGGCGGCAGCAAGCCTAGATTCAATACTACCGTTAGCCCTAGCTAAAAATATATCTGGCCCTATGAAGGCAGGAATAGCTACTAAGTTGCTTGAGAAATCAGGTATGTCGCGTGGTGTGCTGCGTTCGGGTACTGCGGGACTGTTTTCTGGGCTAGGTCTTGAAGGTATAACTGAGGGTGCACAAGAAGGGATTAGCATAGCTGCTGAAAGATTTATTGATGACAACCCTGATGTCTTTGGTAGTAAAGAATTCGACCGGATCATGGAAGCAAGTGTTCGTGGTGCTGTAGCAGGTGGAGGGTTTGGTACAGTTGGTGGCACTATAGAAGGTGCTAGAGAAGGGTCACAACGTGCACAGCGTTTAGCAGATTTAGAAGAAGCTAAAAAATTACGTAAGAAAACAACTGACAGATACGCAGCTCCCGAAGGTACAGTAGGCGGACAACGAGAACTACCTTTTGTAGACCCTGTTAAACCAGGTCAATCTCCCCAAGAAAGAAGAACAAATTTAAATCAAGCGCAAGAGTTTGAAGAAATTAGAACTGCTCAAGAAGATGTTGATCTTGCAAGTCAATCTGAAGAAATAGACTCGACTGTAGTTTCAATGCCGTTTGCGTTAGAGACAGCGCGTAGACGCAAAACAGAAGGCGTTCCTTTAACTGGAGAAATAAAAGATTTAACTCCTGAACAGTTAGAAGTGGTAGAACAAATACGTAAGGAGGAAAGTCAAAGAATACTTTACGAAGACGCAGCAGTTGAAGCACAACGTTTAGGGGTTGAGTTTGATGCTACTAAGCCTTTTAACCAGTTAACAAATGCAGAAAAAGAAATAATAGAAACTGTAGGAGAAACACGAAAAAGTAGGTTTAGTAAAGAACAAGGTAGTTTATTTGCTAATAACGTAAGTGAAGACGGTACGTTAGGACCAAGTACAGCAGCAAAAAAGACAGAACGTGCAGAAGCAAAAAAAGTTAAAGCTGAAGCTGCTGCTAAAAAAGCTGCTACTAAACAACTTCTCGGCGCTGAACAGGGTCAGTTTACGTTTGGACTAACTCCTGAAGAACAAGCAACTCAAAATAAAGCGCAACAAAAAATCAAGGAAGATCAAAACAAACAAGCTGTAGAGCAAGAAGCAGCAAATATTGTTGATGCTCGCTTTGAAGGCGAACTACCTCCTAGCAACCGAGACCAACTAATTGCCGATGAAATAGCAATAATTAATCGTCGTTCTTTTGAAGGTCAAGCAGACCTATTTAGTTTTGAAGAGGCTACGGAAAAAAGCTCTAATGAAAATGAAATTATAATTGATAATAAACAACAGTTAGAAGAAGCTGCACCAATAGTAGGTGTAGCTGCTGAACTCAGTGAAGAACAACAGGCACAGGACTTAATTGATAACACAGAAAAACGATATAAAGATGCGTTAATAAAGTCTATTAGAACACAAAAAATAGATGCAGGTAGAATTAATACTGCTGAAATTACTAACAAAGAACAAGCTGCTATAGCAAAAAAATCTATAGAAAGAGATTTACTTTCAGATGCTGAGTTATTTACTGCTAAGAACAACGGCTCTTTAGGGTATAGCCTTACTAAGCTACTTAGAGCTTATAATGGTTTTTATACAGGTGCTAATACTGGAACGCCTAACAGAAAAGCAGCACGAATGCTTGAGCCTAAAATAAAAGAAATATCTAAAAACTTAAAACAACCGGCTACTAAACTATTAAGTTTAGCTAAAAGAAAAAATGATGAAACGTTTAACCAGTATTTAAACAATGTTAATAAAGAAACACAGGCAAACTTTAATGAAACTTTTAGAGAGGAAATCTTACCTAAGTATGTAAGGTTGTACAATAAACCTACGTACAAAGGTAAACCCTTCGATTCACAACAAATACGTATAGCAGAACAAGGCAACTTTAAGCAACTGCTTAACAGACTAATTCCGTCTCAGTCTCCTGAAATACAACAGATACTACGCAAGATTCGTTCTCAAGGACTGACTACTAAGTTAGTTGTTCAAGACGTGTCAAACATACCAGAAGCTACTAGTTCTAGTGGGTATTACGATGTAGATACAAATACTATTGTTCTTAACTCACGGCAAGGAGAGTTATCGGGACTAACCGAAGAAACATTTTTGCACGAAACTATTCATGCTGCTATATCTCAAGCTCTTAACAACCCTGACTTACAAATAACCAAAGACTTTTTTAAATTTTACTCTGATATTAAAAATCAAATGGGCGATGCTTACGGTGGTCAAGACCTCCAAGAGTTTGCCGCAGAACTTGTAAGCAATCCTGAATTCCAAGCTTTACTAAAAAGTACTAAAGCACCTAATGCCGCTCCAAGTAATAACTTACTTACTAACATCTTTGAAGCTATTGCGCGTTTCTTTGGTTTCCGTCCACAACAAAGTGCGTACACTAAGGGCTTAGACTTTATAGACAAGATACTAGACGTATCTCAGGGTGTTGAACCTACACTTAGCGGCAGGTTGTTTTTAAGTACTCCTTCCGAAGCTATGGGGGCTATGTCAGACGCACTTACTAAAACACCAAAGTTTGTAGGTAAGAAAGCAAACAACGTAGCAAATGCTGTATCTAATCTTGTTGGTCAAGAAGGTGGCGGCACTATAGCTTCTAATGCACTTAGAGCTTTTCGTATACAAGACTTTATACGTATGACGGAAAAGAAGTACCCAGACTTGGCTGCTAAGTTAACAAATCTAAGAGAAGCGTTGCTTAAAAGAGAAGGAGAAAAAGAAAAGAACTTAAAAACAGCTACTGATAAGTATAGAAAAAACGAACGAGTACAAAAGAAATACCCCCAAGCAGCGGAACGCATGGGAGTCATGGCAGATATTGCTCACAGAAATCAGTTTGATTTAACCGGAAAGGTTGATCCTGAATTTGACATTAATGTAATGGTTAAAGATTCTGACGGAAATAATATTTTTAATACCTTACCAGAGCAAAAAGCTGCGTATAACAAATTACAAGCAGAATTCAATAGATTGCCCGCAGAAGTAAGAGAAATGTACACTGAAATGAGGCAAGATTTTAAAGACACGTATACGCAATTTCGAGAGTATATTCAAAAATTAGCACCTAAAAGCGAACAAAAAAGAATAACCGACACCTTTGCAAGAACTCAACCAGCTATAGGGTATTTCCCTGCTGTTCGTTTTGGGGATTACTGGTTGAGGTATACTAATTCAAATGGTAGAGACGTAACTACAGCCTTTGAATCTGAAAGACAACGTAGAAAATTTATAACTGATAACAATATAGAAAATGCAGAAGTATTTAATAAAGTAGAAAATGCAGAGTATAAAGCTGACACTTTTCCCGAAGGTAGTTTTATACGAGAAGTTATGAAAGTAGTTCCCGCAGAAAATCAAAAAGACGTATACGGAATACTGTTAGATGTTATGCCTTCTAACAGCTTTGATCAAAGACTGAGACTCTATACAGGTAAAGAAGGAGCTTCTACAGACTTAGTAAAAGTGCATGGTGATACGTACTTAAAAGTACTTAGAAAAATAAACACCATGAAGTACATGCCAGACATACAGGATGCTATAAATAGTATTACCTCTACCGAAAGCACGGGATTCCCTGCCGCAATTCGTGACGAAATACAAAGGCGTGGCAATACTGGATTCATGCAAAGTCCTAGTTACCCTAAGATGACAACTTTTTTTGCTACTGGAGCTTACAGTTTATTCTTACTAGGCAACGCTTCTGCTGCACTTATAAACACAAGTTCAGTACTGCTACTTACTTACCCAAGACTAGCTGCTCAATATGGTTTTGAACAAGCAAACAGAGTATTGTTATCTGCTATGAAAGAAGCATTCCCTTCGTTAAAAAAGAAGGGAGAAAGGGAGCTTGATAATTTTACAACTTACAAATGGCAGAACGATCCTAAATATAAAACTCTTTACGACGGCTTAATGGAGAAAGCTCAACTAGAACATACGTTAGCGCGTGAACTTTTAGACGGTACAAAAAAAGACACATCAGATTTTGATTCGCGGACAGCTAAGTTTATGAACATGCTTAGTATGCCTTTCTCTGGAGCAGAAAAATACAGTCGGGCTACTACAGCTATTGCAACGTACAACTTAGCAAAAGCAAATGGTAAGAGCGACTCTGCTGCTGTAGACGAAGCTGTTAATCAAGTCATAGATGTACATACTTCCGGTCTTGCTGCTGAAGGACCAAGCTTAATGCAGCACCCTCTAGGACGAGTTGCCTTTACCTTCAAAAGTTTTATATGGAACAGTGCAAGTCTAGTAGGATACGGAATATACGAAGCAACAGCCGGTTCTGATAAAGCTACGCGTTTGCAAGCTCAAAAACAAGTAGCTTTAATTTATACTATGAGCGCAGCTATGGGCGGTATTAACGGACTACCTTTCTTTGGGGCGGCTGCAACTTTTGCTAACATAATGGAAGCCTTAAGTTCTGTGTTTGACGATGAAGAAGACGAACCATTTAATTTTAAAGAGTTTGTTCGCAGTTCAACAAATGATTTAGTGTACAAAGGTCCGCTTAACTATATAACAAATTTAGAAATATCTAATCGCGTAGGGTTAGCTAACGGTTTAGTGTTTAGGGAAGACCCATATAGCATAGAAAGAAATGGTTATATAGCAACTGCTGCTTTCCAAGCCGCAGGTCCAGTAGGAAGTTACTTCCTTAACGCTGGGCGAGCCTTTGAATACTTAGACGAAGGAGACTACCGACGTTTTTCAGAAGCCCTTTCTCCCAGTGCGTTACGAAACTTAATTAAAACTACACGCTATATGGACGAAGGAGCTAGAACTAGAAGTGGAGAAGAGTTAGATACAGACATCAATGCGTATAGTTTACTAATGCAAGCATTTGGTTTTAGTCCTGCTGATATATCTAACATGTATGAAAATAGATCGTTAGCGTTAAACTTTCAAACTAAAGTACGTAACCGCAGAAAAGCTTTGCTTAAAGCGCACTATATGGGTATAGAAAATAATGATCCTGAATTGCAAGCAGAATCATTAGAAAGACTTTTACAACTTAACGAGTTGTTCCCAGGTATACTTAAAGAAAATACGCTAACAGCTTCTTACAAATCGCATCAATCTTACAGTCAAGACTTACTTCTAGGTTTAAAATTTGACGCGGCTTTGCGAGACACAGTAACCGACAGATTTCTTAGTGACTTTGTAGCTTAAACTCTCCATACCCGAATGCCTCGCACCCCATCTTCTATACGTACTTTAGTAACTACTTTGTATTTAAGTCGTTTAACTTCTGCAAGTATGATGCGTCTGTGTTTTTTAGGGTCGAGGCACGGTATAAAAAATGACCAACCTTTCTTAAACTTCTTCCAGTTGATCTGGTAGTTCACCTTCTCTAATTCCATTTTCTTCCTTAGCTTTTTCTGCAAGGCCATCCATATTTAAAAAGTCACTATGTGAGCAGTCAAAAATAATACATCGTACCGAGGGAGCTACTAAGTTAGTACCTTTTGTAAGCTGTTTGTTATCCTCTTTTATGCACATTTTTTTAGCTTTTAATTCTTTAACCAACGATCTGTACCCAATATGGTTGTTCTTACAGTATTTACTAAACGCCTTAGATGTAATGTACATAAGCTTAGTATCTGGTTCGTAACGTATCAATAGACCCAGCCTGGGTTCTACTAAAGGAGCGGTTGCCCTTGCTACTCTCTTGTCCACGCTGTCGTTGATTATTAATAAGTGCTGAATGTATAAGTTCAAAAACTCACCAATAGTTGCACTCGCAGTATCCACTGGCGGAGTAGTATCTTTCCTTGTAGTTTGGATTACAGGTATGACTTTTTTGTAGATTCTACCTATATCTAAATTTATTAACCCAACTTTCCTAGCAATTATCCCCCCGGCTATATTAGCTGAAAGCATAGCAGACCAGTTTCTTTCTCTACTTGTTAGTTTGAGTTCTTTATCTATCGTACCCTGTACTTCTTTTATCAACTCCATGCAGTCTTCAAAGTTTGCAATCACGTACTGTATAAAAGGAACAATGGCGTGACCGTAATTTTCACCGAGTTGGTGGTCAAACATTTCTTTACCTTCTTCGGGAGAAATAATCTCTCCATCTAAAGGTTCTACAACAAATTCAATTATCCTCATTATCTCCCCATCTGGGTGATCTTTTAGTCCTTGTAACTTGTCATAGAACGAAGAGTTAGAACTGGTTAGAGAGATAGTCCGCCAAGTAGTGTGGTTCTTACGTAGCTTGTTTGCGTGAGGGTCTCCTTTATCATTACCCCTGCCTTGTGATGTAGCGTAAGCAAAGTCCGTCAACTGTTCAGCGGGCATGTTACTTAACTCATCCATTGTGTTTACTATATTGTTGAGTAGTCCAAGCTTAGTTATCTTTGCTACCGCCGTGTCGCGTGGAGTACCTAAAAGAAGTTCAGGGTCACCGCAAATACTGTTTGCCATTCTAAGTACCGTTGTTTTACCTGTACCAGAGTCCTTGTGTACTAAGTTAATAATCGCACCTTTCTGCCCAGTAAACTGTAACAAGGGTGCACCAAAGCCAGATAGTGCAGCAAACGCCTGTACTTCTAAACCTTCCCTGTCGTACAAGTTAAAAACTTCTTTCCACTTTTCTAACGTACCTGCCGGTTCAAAGTAATCTACAAGGTCTTCAGTAACCGAAGAAGCTGGAGAGTGATACACCCCATCAACTGTGATTTCTCTAGTACCTACAATAAACTTAGTGTGGTTGTCTGCCCAACCGAATTGTGTTCTCATTATTTCTGCCTCTTTTCTTTTTGACAACTCAATAATGCAATCCATGATGTACTGCGTTATAAGTGTAAATTGTTTTTTGGGAGCTAAGATTCCGTTTTCTGATAGCAACGCTTTTAGTTGTCGCTCATCTGTTACCTTAGACAGTTTTATTACAAACTCTCGGAGACCATCACGAGGGCTGTGCAACTTAAACACAGCTTGGTAAGAGCTTTCGCCGGGGTCCCACATTCGTTTTTCAACATAGAAATCATACGGGTAAATTAACTTAGGCCCAGTGCTGTTCTCATCTTCCAAGTTGTGAAACCATATCCCCCCACTTTTTGCCTTATAATAATTCTTAGGGTACGGGGGTTTTTTGGTATCCTTTTCTTCCTCTTCTTCCTCAAACAGTTCCGGTTCTTTGCCAAGTTGTATTGGGCTAGTTATGCTTCCTTTATGTACGCATCCCTCGCACCCAGCCAAGTTGTGTTCAGCAAACTTGTCACATCCGTGCGGTCCTTTTATACCCTTGATCTTACGCTGAACCATATCAGGGTCGTAATCGGGATGGCCCTTAGATAACGCATGTACTGCCTTATCCGAATCGTTACAGTGTTTAGCTATAGATAAAGCGTTGAACCATCTAGGTTCAGCTAAAGTCTTTCGATTCTTAATGCAATCAACAAGCTGTTTACAAGGGTTTTCTCTGGTGATAATTGCTTTGAACGAAGTAGTGTGGTCTTCTGCAAAAACACGTTCTTCCCAACTAAGATTCTTTGCGATCTTAGGTATCTCTACTGCGTCTTCGTCAACACCAAGCACGTCACGTAGCTCACTAAACGGAATAGCAGCCGCTACATGTTTTACAGTTACTTTACTAGGGGTATCGTACTTAACGTTTAGAGTACCAGGAACTCTAAGTATTCGTGCTACTTCAAATACTCTAGGGTCGGCGCAAAACTTTTGAGTAACGCACACTTCCTTAAAACGTTTAGCTACAGGTATCCACTGCTCTTTAGGTACTTCTTCAGTAAACGCCCAGTACGCATGTACGCCGTTACCTGAGTCAACTAGTGTTGGCCTTGGTAGACCTAGCGTTTTAGTAAAAGAAGCTAGAGCGCGTAACCCTTCTGCTTGTGTAGCGTAACCTTCGGGTAGCCCTGTTGATTGTTCGATGGCGTTTGCTTTACCTTCACCACAATCTATATCTACCCATAAAGATTGCAAAGACTCTACATTGTCTGCTGTACGTTTAGTATTTTCTTTGTACTTAGCTAGCCCGAAGTATACGTGCTTACCTTGAGAAGCAAAGGTATCAAATACAGTTTGTAGTTCTTCTTTATCTTTTGTCCACTTGTGAATTACTTTTTGGTTCTTGCCGGGGGGTATGCCAACTGCACAATACCACCCTCCCGACGGCACTACATGTTCTATTAGATTAAAGTTCTCCATATAATTTGCAGGGGCAGATTATCCCCAAGCCCTCTTGGTTAGGTAACCAATTCTAATTATTGTTTAAACTTAGCTATGTACTTTTTAATTGCACTAGTTAAGTCAGAGTGCGGCTCGTGTGTACCCATAAACCAGTTGTAGACCGTCTGTCTGCTGACCCCCAACTGAGAGGCAACATCGGAAACAGGTATGTCGTGCTTAATACATACCCTTCCTAGTTTTACTCCCAGTGAGGTTCGGTCTGCCTGTTTATTAAGGCTATTAAGCCGAGTTGTATAACCGTAACTCATTAGTCTTCGTCACTCCCCCATTCATCTATAATAGAAGATAAGTCTTCACCTTCAGGCTTTGGCTCTTCCTTTTTCTTCTTACGTTTTACCGGCTCCGCTACCGGCTCTTCTTCGTCATCAAACGGATCAGGTTCAGAAGCAGTTGTAGTAGCTTCTTCAAAATCATCTCCAGAATCCTCAACAGTAAACGGACTACCTGACTCTTCACCTATAGTGAAACCATCTTCTTCTACATCAAAAGGAGACGCTTCCATACGTGGCTCTAATTTTTTAATCATTGCCCCGCGTAGTCGAAGAGATACCCCACCACCGTTTTGTTTAAAAGGCGCAAAGTTAACAGCTATATTTACTAAGCTACCATGAGTAAGCTCAAAGTCTGGCTCAAGCTTATTATTTTTTACGTCAAACTGCTTTGGTATCCCAGTTTTCTTACCGCTATATTGGGCTTTTATCTTAGCGGAACCCACATAAGTTCCATCGTCTTGCTTTTTAAAACTCATCTTTAGTTTGTTCTGCGGGAACGAATCGTCAGCTTTTTTCCTAGCCTCCCAAGCTTTTTTCATTAGAGCATCCAGTTCTTTAGCTTGCTCTAAACTCATTTTAAAACCTAAGTCATAAGAAGCACCGTCTTCCATTGCATCGCAAGGAACACTTTTATTTTGCTGGTCACTCCATTTATATGGCTGGTTTATACGTGGGTAATGCGCGAGTACATTTTTAATTATATGCTCGTTGTCTTTCATATTCTCATTTCCATTATCAAAAGGGTTAATATATTCACCGTCTTTTAAGACGAGTTTGTTTACAGCATCTAGCTCTTCCGTACTAATTGGTCGAGCAGGTTTGAAATACATCTTGTGTAGATTGTAAGTCTCAACAAAATATATCTCTGTCAAAACAGTGTTAAGTTCTTCTCCGTTACTTTTTAAATAGTCTCGGTACTGATATAGAGTCATCTTGTTTACCGCTTTGGCAAATAAGCTAGCGCCTCCAATCCTCAAACTGCACACTGTTTTAGATTCTTCTTCTACTACGGTAATAACTGTATAGAACTTACAAGGCTTACTCTTATATCCGGTTGCACCTTTTATGTTTTGCACACAATCAATACATCGAGCAGACTCTCTGTTCTCAACCGACACGCTGGGGTCGGGGGTATTGGAGTCCGAAGACCAACACTTAAGATTGCCTGAGTGATCGTAGTAGTTCCTAGATAGCAAACCTTCGTCGGCTATTACTACTTTGATTGACGCTTTAGGTGCGTAAGTAACAGGGTCTAAAAAGCATCCGTCTTGTGTTTCTAGTCGGTTCACTTATTTGTCGGCTTACGTACAGAGATAGCAAACTTACTGTTAGCCTGTAGCCCTTCAGGACATATGTCAGGGTTTTCAGCTAGAAACTCTTTCATGTTGCCATTGTGGATTCGTTTCTCAAGCAAGTGCAGTGCGTCATGTTTTATAAGGAACTCGTGCATTCTTTCCCAGTCACTCGTCCAGTATTGAGATATTACTCTGCGAGTAATAGTGCCTTCTTGCGTCTTCAAGCTATCTACGTTTTGTTCTGCACATAGCTCTAGCATCTTGTTAGAAATCTTAGCCTGTATTGCTTTAAGCTTTTTGATCTCGTCTTCTTTATCTTTGATGGTGTGCCTCAACTTCATATAATCTGAGGCCATTCTGTCTGCTGTTAACTTAGTCATGTTCGCTCCTTTTTAAAGGGATAACCAGTTTAGCAGAGTCTTTTACATTGTCAAGCATCTATTTCCTGTCTATACAAATCAATGATCTTATTGTGGTTAGTGATGTTATTTTGGAGCATTGTGTAGAGCCGTTCTTCCACAGCACTTCCTGTTACGTGTACTACCGTCATAGAGTTATGCTGACCGGGCCTATTTATACGGGCGTTAGCTTGTAGGTATGTCTCTACGCTAGTAACTGGTGCATACCATATAACTGTGTTGGCGGCTGTTAAAGTTAAACCATGTGACGCGGCTTGCGGTTGTATAATAAGAACGTATGGATCGTCATCTTCTTGGAACGTTTTAATGATTTCAGTACGTTTATTAACGGTTACTTTTCCAGAGATCACTTTGCAAGTAATTTTACTTTTAGTTAAGAACTCCTCAAGCAAATTTATAGTATGTGTAAAAGGTACAAACACAAGCACCTTGTGAGATGACTCTTCAATTACTTCCTTAACAATCTTTAGTCTGTTACTTACATCAAACTGTATAACTTCTTTGTCGTCGGAATAAACCGCGCCTCCTGAGATTTGCAACAGCTTGTTTAAGTTAGTAGCAGCATTGACCGAAGTAACCTGTTCTCCGTCTGCTTGCATCATCATCCTATCTTTCAATAACTTATAGTAAGTCTCTTGCTGCTTAGTAAGTGGAGCTTCGCGTTCCACATGCACAACTGGAGGTAAGTCTAGGCACTGATCTTTCTCAAACCTAATTGCCGGTTGCAAAACTTTATGTACCGTAGTGTCCGCATCTGGCTTAGGTCTCCATATGTACTGAGTTATCTTGTACATAACCTTGTCACGAAACTGTCCAAAGTATTTAGGTGCGCCATCTGGATTAATTAACTTGGCTAAACCAAAAGCATCAACAGGTGATTGAGCTGCTGGAGTACCAGTAAGCATCCACATCCAGGGAATGTTAGTCGCAAGTTTGTTGAGCGTTTTCCAACGGTTTGTCTGCGCGTTTTTATAAGCATTGGCTTCATCAACTACGATCATGTCGAACCCACCATTGACAATCTCTTCTGAAACTACAGCTACGCCATCAAAGTTTATAATGACAAACTCTGCTCCTGCGTTGATTATCTTTTTGCGTTGGGTAGACGTGCCGTGAGCAACTGAACAACTGCGGTGCATGGCAAACTTAAATAAGTCTTGCTGCCATGCTGATTTCATAATAGACAGAGGGCAGATTACAAGCACACGTTTGAGGTGTCCTAAGTTCATCAAGTAATCCACTGCCCATATTACACTAGCAGTTTTACCTGTACCCTGTTCGTTAAAACAAAAAGCTTTCTTGTGTAGTGTAAGAAAAGCAGAAGTTTCACGTTGGTGAGCAAAGGGTTCATGCTTACCAGTCCATTCGTAGTCGCGTGTAATAGGCGAAGGTGTACCTTCAACTTTTAACTTTGCTAGTGCTTGCGCTCCTTTTAAGTCCCATTTAACTGCAACTTTATACATCCCATCTTCTTCGCTTAAAACCTTACACCTTTCGATAGCCTCAGTGACTAGATGCGGACGTTTAGTTCTAAGTATGATCGCCTTATCATCGACTACTTGCATTATGCTTTCCGCTCACGAGTGCTTTTCTCTGAGACTAACTTGCCTTTTGAGTTACGCTTGAACGAACGGTTAGCACCGGCTACTTCTACTTTAGTATTGCCTGGGTTCTTTCCACCCTTAGATATAGCCTTCTTGTGTGCTACGTCTTTACCGTCGCCCTTACTGACTTTGCCATCTTTTGAAGCTTTGCGTCGAGCAGCATTACGTTTTGCACGGTTCTTCTTTTGCTCTTCCGTGCCTTGGTAGTTTTCATATTCTTTCTTGTAGTTTCGTTTCTTAGGCATGTTACCTCCTTTACATTTGAGTTATATGGTATTCTTTCTCTACAAAGCCTTCTTTGCTACCTTGTATAAAAGAAGCACGTACCCATACATTCTTGTGTGCAAGCCGTCGTATGTGCCCACGCCGTAAATGACTACGCTTACCACTATTCTGGTTTGACTCCATTACATAGGGGCTGTCCCAAATGTCCCCACCTATTTTAAGAACATGGTAAGAATAATCAGAAGTGTCATTACTGTGTTTAGCGTGTTTTTTTACCAACTTGTCAGGCATCTTTACTTTAACTCTTTCCATACCCTGCACAGATAATAATTTTATCAGAGACATTAAAGCGGCAATGTCTTCGTCAAAATCACGCAAGCCTTCTTCTTCAGTGAGACCCGAATCTTTCATTTGCTTTAGCAATTCTTGCGTAGCAGGATCGCCCCAATACCTACGCCCCAACCCATAACCAACCCCTTTTTCGGCTGGCAATGAGACTTTGCTCAACGCTACTGCTATAGGCAAACCTGCCCATACTTTACGATTAGGGTCGTACACTGTACTTGTACACACTATAGGACCATTTTTGTTTGGTTGACAAAAAACAGAAATCTTCCAACTGTTATGGAGAGCGCCTTCTTCTCTGGGTGCAGTACGTAACCATGACTCACTTAACAATATCGTTATGGGGTAAGGCAAATTAATAAGTTCATCGTCTTCAAACACTACATAGTCTTTTTTCTGTTTACCAATGTTAAGTACTTCGCTAATTTGGGGCACATAAAATTTTGGACCGTTTTTTATAAGCATAGAATTCATTTTCAGAGAGTCTTTAGTATGAGTAAGTGAAGGTGGGAACTCTGCACCTAATTTTTCCAATGCGTTTGCCGCTTCTTTAAACTTACGCCAGTGAGGTATACCCCTAACCTTTTGTTTACTCATTTATCGCCTCCTATTGTGTTCACATTTAGTTACCGGACAGTACGCACACAGTGGACCGTCGATAGCGTTCCACACTTCGTTCTCTTCTGCCGAGTCTAGTCTTTCTAGTTCGTCATCAAACACAGTGAGGTATGACTTACGCATATCAGACGTGTGTTTCTTTTGCACAAATTCGTTACTCACTACATATGCTAAAGCAGACTTAATACTTTTAATTCCTGGGTAGTGCGTGAACGTAGCTCCTGCTAGTAAATCTAACTGTTTGGTATCTGCATACTTAGCACTTTTGCCTGTCTTGTAATCAACTAAATAAGCTTTATCGTCATCGACTATAAGTAAGTCCGCTATACCTCTCCACCATACGTTGTCAGCAAAGAAAGTTGTAGGTACGTATTCGCCATCTTCTTTAGCCAAGGCCATACGTATCTCGCAATGTTTTTCACCTTGTATATTATTTAACGAGTCTAAAGTCTTTTTAATAAACTTAAACTTAGTAGGTATGGGTGTGCCTTTTTTGACGTAATGTTCCGCAGCTCTATGCACCTCGTTACCGTAGTACATAGCGGAGCTACTTACATCCTTCACGTCTTTAGCTACCTTCAAGTGATAATACTTTTTAGGGCATTGCTTGAACGTGTTTATACTACTGTAACTCCAAGCGGTCATAGGAGTCCTTTGCTAACTAGCAACAGGCGATTAGCTTCATGCGCTTTTGCAATCTCTTTTTTATTCTGTCCGGTGTACGGTACAGCTAGTTGGTTAGCCACAAGCTCTGCACACAACCACTTGTTGCCTACCTGAAAGTCACCTAAGTATCTTCCAAATTTGCCCTTCTCTTTTGTTCGGAGTTTATATACTCCTCCCACTTTAAGCTTTTCCTGTACGAATTTTTTGGCAAGGAGTCCATGTGCTTTGCCTTCCACGTTTCTATTGCGAGACTCTGGAGCATCGACCCCATGCAGACGGATGCGCCCAGCACTACCACGTATAACAACATTCCAGCCCAAATCAACATCGACATCTACAGTATCTCCGTCCACAATTTTTACGATGGTTGCGTAATATTCAAACTGCATCTTGCTTCTCCTCTACGTAATCCTCTAACTTTCCCACAGCTTCAATAACTTTGTGCATAAGTTGTATAACTTCTTCCAC
>UEXN01001477.1_pt1 | contig 18421 bp, 30 predicted proteins | sample 1796711 | NCBI WGS metagenome assembly UEXN01 (sample SAMEA4772470, study PRJEB27181) | metagenome | reverse complement strand
ATATGAGCTATCCACAATCCAGACAGCAATATTATGCTCAATCTTATGATGAAGGAATTTCTTCATTCATTGATGATGCATTGAAATCTTTGCCTGGATTATTATCTGGCACAACCATGGCCTTTTTAGGTGATCCTCTTAATCCCTCAGTAGCAGGAGCAGGCTCAGACATCACTCCAATTAATCAGGCAACAATTCAGCCCTCTGGTTTTAAACCAACAAAAAAGGGCCTTGTTAAAAAGATCGCAAGACCTGTCTCAAAGGGTATTTCTGGGCTTTTAAATCCTCCTAAAGACCCGATGATTGTCCAGCATAATATCAATACACAAGCACTTGAAAGAGTACAAAGGGCTGGAGGGTTGCCTATGCCTTCCATGGCAGTAAGCAAGGTGGACACCCCCCTCACAAACTTTGGAGATATCAGTCTTCTAGGAGGACCTGAGATGGCCAAACCTAGTGCAAGGAATCCAGTTTATGGTGCAGATGCCTATACAGTCAGGTCTCCTTATGTTGAGATTGTGCCAGGTCAGAAATCAATTGATTTGGTAAAAAAGTTTTATGGAGTCAAAGAGGATTATGTTGCTCAAGATGTGGCCGAGAATCTACTCAAGGGTAGTGGGCAACTCAGTTATGACCCAAGTGTTTTGAAGAACTCATTTCTTAAATCAAAAGGCCAAGGAGTAAAAAGAAAAGATTTTTCAGACGATTACGAAGGCAGGCAGGCATTTGAGGCTGAGGTCAGAGTAAAATTCAATGCTTCTCAGAGAGACAGTGGTTCTCAAGAATATTACAGTTGGATTGACAAACAGAAAAACAAACTTCTAAAACAAGGAGGTGATTTTTCTGAAAGAATATTTAAAGGACATACTCATGCAGGTAATCGAAGATATGCCCCTGCAACTCTTGAGAATATTGTTAAGCAGATGAAATCCTTAGAAAAACAAAAAGGGGCCACAGGATCAGACTTGCCTGGTAGCTTGGGGAATGTTAGATCCATGGTCACTCCTCGATTCAAGAGCCTCCTGGACGTAAAAAAATCAAGAGACAAAATTCTAAACAAAGAAGATTTTGATATTGCCAAAGGTGACATGGAGCAAAAGTTTGCAAACTTCCAGGGACAAATTGAAGACTATTTAAAAGGCATTCCTCAATATAATGATGCAAATATGAGAACCATTGAAGAACTTACCAGTGACTTGCTTATAGGTAGATCATCAAAAGATTGGTTTCCTCATGACATCCCTGAAAACATTAAAATTGATGCAGGCAAATTTAAAGCAGAATTAAAAGAGATGCCTACTGAATATTTTGAAATCAAACCAAAGCGAGGAGTAGAACTTTCAGAGTTCCAGGGTGCAATAATTCCACAAGAGACAAGTAAGACTGTTAGGCCCTTGCTAAAAAGGGCAGGCATCAAAAAAATCTATCAGTATGGATCTTACGAAGAACGCAAAGAATTGTTTAAGAAATTTCCAGAATTAATGTTTGCAGTCCCCATTCTAGGTGCAGGATTACTTGGTTCTGAAAGCCAATGATTTGCTCAATCCTGGGAACAAAACCAGGAACATCCCCGTATGAATCCTGTGTTTTGTCAATGATTTCATAACCTTCCAACATCAATCTTCAACCTTGCCAAGGTCGAGGTCGCCGGTTCGAACCCGGTTTCTCGCTCCACTTAACCGTTGCAAATACTAGGTTTAGAGGCAGGGAGGTAATTTATCAAACTTCAGGAACACACGGGAACATCAAGGTTTTCTGCATAAATCCAGGAACATCTGAGGAACAAACTTTTCAGGCAATTCCTGCAGCTTTTGCCAGTTCCTTTAAAACTAGATCCTCAGAATATACGACTTCTTCTCTGAGACCATTATCATGAAATAATTTAATGGCCTTAAGGATGGCATTGTCTTGTCCTGTTAAATTCTTAAATTCAATTTTACATGAACAAGTACGATCAACTGGATTAAAAGACCTATTAAAACAACGTCCATCATGGTCTTTCAAAATTTGATCAATTTTATCACCTAAAGATATCCATAGATCAAAGTCTCCTTCAATTAATCTAAAAATCATCTCCCGTTTGATCATTTATTCTCCTTTATAAGCCTTTTTAATTAACCCCTCTAAAGTCTCTATTTGAGCCTTTAATTTATTTATTTCTTCACGGTCTGATTGACCAGTGAAAATATACTGCACGTCTAAGCCTCCTATAATAAATGCCTTTATAGCAGAACCTGAGATTGCGTTCTTGCCAGACAACATTTTTTGAAGATATGCCTTACTGATTCCAAACTTTTCAGCAAGTTGTTCATTATTCATTTGTAGTACAGATGAGCACTCTCTGAGTCTTTTGTAGACATCCTCATCATCAAGAAGCCTATTCTTGTTTTCTTTTTCCATATAGGGGGTGGGTTTGGTATTTCAAAAATTTTTGCTTTTTTTCTCCTTCTATTTCTTGCCTTGGTCATGTTGCCCCCCAAAACATTATGCCTAAATATGTTATTTGATTTGCTCTAGGCCACTTGCCCGAAATCTTTATATCTATAGTCATTTCCCTTTATATGTTAATCACCTTCAAACGCTTGTCCAAAGCATTTGCAGTGATTTTATTATGATCTTTAGCCAGATGTGCATAGCACTCAACGGATTTGAGACTTCTATGGCCAAGATGATTGGCTATCTCCATCAATGAGAAACCTTCTGATGCCAGTAAGCTGGCACAAGTGTGACGGAGACAATGCCAAGAGAATCCAGACTTTTCTATGCCTGCATTTTTCAATGCATTCTTTAGAGACTCATTAAGATCCCCATATGCCCTCTGAGTCCTTGGATTGATAAAAATAAGGTCATTGCCAAGGACACGTATTTTTGAGCGATTACGGAGAATCTGAAGAGCCTGAGAACCAAGATTCACAGAATGGTTGTCTCCACCCTTTCGTTCCATTAATCTCACAACTCCATCATCTTTGTCAACATGTTTCCATGTTAAGTTAAAAAGTTCTGAAGATCGGCATCCTGTGAAGATTGCAAGCAGCACCGCATCATGAAGGTCTTTAGTTTCTGACTCTCTCAGAAAAGGGATGAGTGTTTCCACCTCATCAGGTGTGAGATAGATCACTTTTTTATCAGTCTCATACCATGTCGCTCCTTTGAAAGGATTCTTCCACTCCAATGCATATCTCTGGCTTTTCATGGCCCATGCATAGACTCTGGAGAGTGCAACCATCCTAGTGTTGATCGTTGAACCTTTGAGGCCTAGATCCTGCCATCCTTGAGTTATTTCATTGATATCATAGAGGTTCAACTCATCGGCCCTCTTGTGACCCACAAGCTCAATCCATAGTTTTTGCCATCCTAATAATGGAGATCGGTTTCTCTTGTTTCCTGTTTTGAGTTTCGGATAAACAGACCTCTGCCATTGATCTACGATATATTGAACAGTGATACCATGAGATGGATTTCCTAGTCTCTCTGTGACCTCTTGCTCTTTTTCTAGGAGCAATGAATCCAATAAAACAATCCTTTTTTCTCTGATCGATGCTGACTCTCTCTTGTAGGAATAGACTCCCTCTGTGACTCGGTTGATTGTGTTCTCGGTCAATCCTCTGACCTCTAAATCCAGATAGGAAATCATCTTAAGCCTCTTCTCTGGGTGGCCTGGGACAATGATGCGTAGTTCTACGATCTGCCGTCTGTTGTTGAAATTTAAAGAACTTTTGACCTCGCTCATGACTCTCCTGAAAAAAATGTTTGACAATCGTTAACTTATTTGGATATAAATATTTCTGCCCGTATTTAAGGGGCATGTTTATTTGTTAACGTGTAAACATGATAATACAGTAAATATGAACAAGGACAAGAAAATAATTTCTGTGAGTGAAGCTGCAAGGATGATGGAGGTTTCAGAATCTAAGTTTCGAAGAAATCACTTGCCGAAAATTGAGCATAGTCTCTTGCCCTCTGGGCACTATGCTTTTTTGAAAAAGGATGTGGAGAAATATGCAGAAAGAATCGGATAAGCAAACAGAGGCCATGAACAGACTGGCAGATGAGATTCATGCGCTCCGCATGGAACTCACACCATCATTACGAAAGCAAGAGGTCCTTCAGGATCAGCAGGCAGAACGAAATTTGAGATTGATGAACATCAGGAAGAAGGCAGCAGGATGAGTGATTTCAACATTGCAGGAACAGTCCTGCGGATTGGGCAGACAGAAAGATTTTCAGAAAAATTTCAAAAGAGATCTTTGGAACTGGAGACTGGAACAGACTGGCCCCAGATGAATGAATTTGAGTTCACTCAAGAAAGAGTCTCGGCCCTTGATGACATCATTGAGGGGGACGTTGTGAACGTCAAATTTCAGTTAAGAGGACGTGAGTGGATTCCAAATGATGGCAGACCCAGACGGGTCTTCAACAGTCTCAATGGAAGTTCAATTGAAGTTATTAGCAAGGCCACTCCTGTGGAGCATGGAAAGGTCTATCAGTCTCCTTCAGGACCAACAATGGAAGTAGATGAAGTTCAGGAAAAACCTAGAGTATCTGGGGAGCCTGCAGATCAAATTAAAGATGATATCCCATTTTAAAACATCCTCGGCCAGGACCGCAATATCACTGACCGAGGAATAGGACAAGAGCCATGAATATAAAGAGAAAAACCAGGATTGTCAAAAAGCATACTTTCAAGACTTATAGAAAACAAAGAGCATTGAATTATAGCTACCTAAAGAAGTGGGTTGAGGCCCCTATATTAGCAGAAAGTAAGGACAAGGACACTCCTGCCCTTTCTTTTGGAAGGGGAACTCATGTCCTGACTTTGGAGGGTGAAGACAAGTTCACAAAAGGGTTCGAGGTGATTGATGTTAAATCAAGAAAAACCAAGGCATATCAAGAACTGGCTGAAACCTCTTCCAAGGATGTGATCCTGAAAATAGAAGCAGAACGAATGCATGGAATCAGAGAAGCCGTGAAGGCACACCCAAGAGCTAAAGGTCTTTTAATGCAGGGGCACCGAGAGTGTTCTGCCTATTGGAATGAGAAATTTGGTGAGGATGAACTCGCAATGAAGATCCGCATGGATTGCTTACAGATTAACAGAAAAATCTTTGTCGATCTCAAAACGTGTGCAAAAGCCTCCAAGGAACATTTTCCTAAAGATATAGCAAAATATGGATACGGCAAACAAATGGCCTTTTATCAGAGGGGCCTCAAGGAAATCACAGGTGAATGGTTTGCTCCAATTTTGGTTGCAGTAGAAAAAGAACCTCCTCACTTAATTGGGATTTATACCATGGAAAAAGAGTCTATGGATCTATGCCGTGAGTGGGTTCAAAACAAACTTGAGTCCTATCATGCATGGCTGAAGCAACCCAAGTCCGAGAGGATCATGGGATATGACCCAAGAATTTTTGAAGTTCGTCTTCCTCAGTGGGCCTTTTATGAATGATCTTATAAGCATTCTGTGCCCTACCAGAGGCAGACCTGATTTTATGGAGAATCTGGTCCAGTCAGCAATTGATACCTCTGAATGGAACAATTTTGAGGTTGTTTTCTACATAGATGAAGACGATCAGGTCTCTATTGATAAAATTGATGTCTTAAAAATGGTTTGCAACATCACTCCAGTCATAGGTCCAAGGATTAATCTGTCTCAGGCCTGGAATAAGGCATTTGAGAAGGCAAAAGGAGATATTTTTTTCCATGCAGGAGATGACCTGATCTTCAGGACTAAATACTGGGATGAGATGGTCACGTTTCAGTATCGATACCACAAAGACAAAATCCTGTTTGTTGGAGGCCAAGATGGTCTTCATCCTCCTCATACTAAATTCCTGACTCATGGATTCCTTCATAGGAAATGGGTTGAGACAGTCGGCTATTTCGTCCCTCCTTATTTCTCATCAGATTATAACGATACATGGCTCAACGAGGTGGCAGATATTATTGGACGAAAAATCTACATGGACGATCTGCTGATCGAACACATGCATCCTATTGCAGGAAAACACTTCTGGGACAGGACACATCAGGAACGTCTGGAGAGACATCGATTGGATAAACCGCAAAATATTTATGCTGAGAAGGCTCCTGAAAGGGAGAGAGATGCAGCCAAACTTCAACAATATATAAAGGACAAGCAATGAAAGTTGGATTCCTGGGCCTCGGTAAATTGGGCCTGCCTTGTGCGTTGGCCATGGAGGCCAAAGGTCATGAGATCATTGGATATGACCCTGACTCAGTCGTAAGCAAGATTCTACGGACAAGGTCCCTTCCTTATAAAGAGGAAGGAGCACAGGCACTTCTTGACAAGACATTAGCGAGATTGGTCTCTGTCAAGCGAGTGGTCCAGGATTCAGACATCATTTTTGTTGCCATCCAGACTCCTCATGATCCGATGTATGAGGGAACCACAAAACTGCCAGAGACCAGAGTTGACTTCAATTATGAGTATTTAAGAAACGGACTTCAGGAACTCTCTGATTATATCACTGAGCCAAAAATTGTGGTTGTCATTTCTACTGTTCTGCCAGGGACGATTGAGGAGCAGATCAGGCCTGTTTTAAATGAACATGTTCGTCTTTGTTATAACCCGTTTTTCATAGCAATGGGCACCACAATCAAAGATTTTATGAATCCTGAAATGGTCCTTCTTGGAGTAGATGATCCAGGGGCAGCAGATCAGGTTGAGAAGTTCTATTCCTCTCTTCATGACAAGCCAGTCTTCAAATGCACTGTCGAAGAGGCAGAGATGATCAAGGTCTCTTATAACACGTTCATCACCTCAAAAATTGCAATAGCCAACACAATAATGGAGCTAAGTCATAAGTTGAGAAATATCGATTGTGATGTGGTCATGAAAGGATTGGGGATGTGTGACCAAAGATTGATAAGTACTAAATATTTAAAAGGTGGAATGGGAGATGGTGGAGGCTGTCATCCTCGTGACAATATAGCTTTAAGCTACTTAGCCCGTAAGATGAATCTATCGTTTGACTGGTATGATGCCCTGATGAAACAGAGGGAAAAGCAGACCCATTGGCTTGCTGACATCATGGCCTTTCAATGCAGAAAAACAGGTCTGGCTCCTGTGATCCTTGGAGCAACTTTCAAGAAAGAAACTAATTTAACAGTCGGAAGTCCCTCAATACTTCTGGCCAACTTGATCAAAGAAAATTTCAGGATCAGAGATGATCTTGAAATCTATGATCCTCACCTTGATGCCAAGAAGCCACCCTTGGATAAGCCAAAGGTTTACTTCATTGGCTGCAATCACGATGTCTTCCTGGACTACAAGTTCCCATCTGGGTCTGTAGTCATTGATCCATGGAGGATAATTTCCAAACAGGAAGGCATCCACTTGATCTCGATTGGATCATCTGCCCAGGGGAAGGTGGCAGTATCAAAAACCTCCTCATTTTCATTTGATGTTCCACAAGACTCCTGAGACTGAAGGCAATGATGTCATGCAGACAGGAGTCTATTGGAATGAGTTCATTTCTCCTAATGGCAGGAGTGTTTAGCGATTACTCCTGCCAACCATTTAATAACGGACAAGAAAACAATATGGATACGCAAATAAAAAACATTATTAAGGGCATGGAAAAGCCCTCTTTACGGAGCAGATTTTCCAACAGAATGAAACGTATTTTTCCAGTAAAAAAATGATTTACGACATTTGGAAACTACAAACCCCAGAGGAGTACAATGGGGCCATCGAACTAAGATGCAAAGAATGTGATGATGACTTCAGTAGTTATGATCATGAACGAATAATCTGCCAAATCTGTGAAGAAGGTGACTGCAATGGATAGTAACGATTTAAGAAATCATTTAGTAAAAATGGAAGATCAATTTTCTCTGGCACTTCCAAAACATATAAAACCTGATTTAGTCCAGAGGGTTGTGATGACAGAAGTCAGCAAAAACCCGAAGATTCTGGACTGCAACAAGGAAAGCATACTAAGGGCCGTGACCGAGGCCTGTCAAATGGGTTTAGTCCCTAACTCTGTTCAAGGTTTGGCCTATTTAATTCCTTATGGAAAACAATGTCAGTTAATCCCAGGATTCAGGGGCCTGATCAAACTCTGCCTTCAGTCTGGATTGGTCAGATCCATCAAGGGTGCAGAGATCAGGGAAAACGATGATTTTTCAGTGGAGCAGGGTTCCAATTGGAGGCTTGTTCACAAGATCGATATCACCAAGGACCGAGGGAAAGTCATTGGCTACTATGCCTCTGCAGAACTTCCTGGAGGGGCCTCTGATTTCGAGGTGATGTCCGAGAGTGATGTCACAGAATTCCTGGAGAAGATCGGCAAGAAAACCTCTGAGGTCTGGAAGAACCACAGGGCAGAGATGGCTAAAAAGACGTGTATCAGGAAGCTGGTCAAGAGGTTGCCCATGGAAGGAGACAGAATCGAGCACACCAGACTAGCTGCTGCTGCAGATTATGCAGATGACTCCACTGTTGGGATGCGATTCGAGCAGGATCTCGGTGAGTGGGTCTATCAGGATGGAGACCCAGAGGCCAATCCGAGTGCAGATGATCTAAACAAAAGAGCATCTATTCCAGAAACAGCATAAAATAACCCTATATTAAAACTTTTAGCCAGGAGGCATAAAAGGCATGGAGCCAGAAAAAACTTTTAATAGCGCCAATCCTAATAGGGTTTACAGGGATAAATCAACGTGGACCTCAAGGACATGGACCACTGCCGATGAAGTTGACTTTCTTCATTCAGTCCTGATTCACCGATCAACCAAGATCCTTGTCCCTGATCTGATCTTTCTCAAAAAATATCTTGGCTCCATGAACTTACGTCACTGGCCTGAGAATATGAGCAGAAACGTGATCGAGAAGGAAGCACTCTGGCTTCTCCAACAGTTGAAGATGGATATGCTGAATGAAAATTCAGCGAGGTTCTCACCGTTTTATGCAAACGGAAAGTATCAGGCTCAACGGGGATGGACCCTAAAGGATCTCAGATGAGTGAGGGATGGATCAAGATGCATCGCAAGGCCTTGGAGAATCCTCTCTTCAAAAAACCTTATGTCTGGCATTTTTTCCAGTACTGCCTGCTCAAGGCAAACCGTGAGGACCGTGAAGTTCAGCATGGAGGCAAAGCCATGACCATCCCAAGAGGGTGTTTTATCATGGGCAGGAAAAAGGCCTCAGAAGAAACAGGCCTCACTGAGCAAAACATCAGGACCGCATTGATGATACTAGGGGGTAGCAAGGCCCTCGCAAGGGTACCCCAGTTATCAACCAACAAGTTCTCAGTCGTAAAGGTCTGCAATTACTCACTTTATCAGGTCAAAGTTGATGGTTACCAACCAGCAGATCAACCAGCAACTAACCAGCAACTAACCACAAACAAGAATACTAAGAAGAAAGAGAAGAGTATTCCTCTCATTACATTCGAGGAATACACAGTCGAATTTGAATCATGGTTTGAGAGGTATAAAAAAACATCAACCAATCCTGCAGGAAAAAAACAACAGGCCTGCAGAAGATATCTAGCCAACCGCAAAAAATACTCGGTTGATCAAATAGACTTAGCCACTCGGCATCTTTTCATGGAGAAACGTGAGTCTGGTGAGAAAGTCCCACATGCATCTACTTTTTTGAATCCAGCAGAAGACCTCATAGGACAGTATCAGGCAGAACCTCACAAGCCTGCCCAGCAAGGACAGTTCTCTGCAGAGGACCGAGGATGGAAACCAGCATCTGAACACTACGGAAAAGACACAGACCTACTCAAGGACTACGAAGATTCATTGAAGATAGAAGGACAATCATATGCCAATTGAGAACATTCCTGCGAAAAACAGACACTATGATCCCAAAATGATGCAGATCCTCCGAGAAAAGATACTTCCGAACTGTTCTGAGGAAGGAAAAGAGGCATATTCCAAATGGTGGAACCAGGGAGACCCAATCACAGGATTCATCAAGGATGAATATACAGAAATTCAGGAGGACGGAAATGAATACAGATTCACCCTGGACAAGGATGGAAACCAGACTGTGATGATCAAACCCTCAGAACAGGCACTGCTCGATCAGTGGAATAATCAACTCTCACAGGCTGATCTTTATGCATTCCGAGAGGTCACCATCGAAAACCTAAAGGCATTCAAGTGGCAGATGGGGAAGATCCCTCTGGAATATACTCTGAGGAACTTCACTGAAAGAGGACGAAACATCACCATGCATGGTCCTCCTGGGACAGGAAAGACTGCCCTTGCATGTGCCATTGGCAGAGAAGCAAAGCTGAAACGGTTCACCATCAAGCTCATCAGGTGGCACAAGTTCCTCTCCAGAATGAGGACCTCAGTCAGATCCTCAGAAAGGGATGGACAGTTCGAGCAACTCAACAGAACCACAAAGACTCCTCTTCTCATCATTGATGAGCTTGGAATGGACCGGAAACAAAAGGCCTCTGATTTTGAGGCAGAGACTCTCTTTGAAATTATATCAGGAAGGAACAGCAACGGGCTTCCAACCATGGTCACCACAAACCTGGACCGAGACCAGATTGAAAGACTCTATGGAAGATCCCTCACAGACAGACTCTTTGACACTGCAGGAACCATTCTTTCTTTTGAGAAGGAACTCAACTGGAGACAGGCTGCATGAAGGAGTCCCAGATTCAAAAGGAAATCCTCAACTGGCTCACATTCCAGCCCAAGGATCAGATGTTTTCCTGGAGAATGTATACAGGTCCCATCGTCAGAGGAAACCCAAAGACTGGAAAAACATTCTTCACTCCAAACCCATGCCCTGGACTTCCTGACATCATTGTGATTATCAAGGGCCGATTCGTAGGACTCGAAATCAAACAACTTAAAGGCAAACAGTCTTTAGAACAGGAAACATTCGAGAAGGCTATCAAGAAAGCAGGAGGATTTTACTTCCTCATCAGGTCCCTTGATGAAGCAATCAAAGCCATTGAATCCATCCAACAACTTACTGAGATCGACTGTGGCAGGATCACCAATTAAACGGGAAAAAAGAGCAAAGGCTCAAAAGCTCATGAAGGATGAATCCTTTTGGGATCACATATTCGAACAGATTGCTGAAGGTGTGAATCTGCCAGCACTTGCAGCAGGAGCACAAATCCCTTACCGGACTCTCCACGAGAACATCACCAAAGATCCTGTCAGACAATCCAAGTACGAACAGGCACGACACGCTCAAGCTGCATGGCAAGAACAACAGATTAACAAGATTGCAGACCGAGTGGAGTCAGGCATCATCGAACCACAAGCTGCCAAGGTCTCTCTTGATGCACGCAAATGGTTAGCATCGAGGCAGAACCCAACAGTCTACGGAGAACGGACTCAGCATGATGTCAAGATCCAAAGTATTCACACACTCCACCTAGAAGCTCATGCTGATCTTGCTCAAAGGATGAAACAGATCCCTGATCAAGGGGAGACCATTGAGCATGAGGATAAGGATGAGTAGACCTCCAACAGTTGAAGAGATTGAGGAAACTAACCACCAAGACTGGTTTGAAAAATACCTGCATGATCAGCAGTTCTTTTATGAATATCACGTTCCTCAATGGGTTATGGAACGGGCAGAGAGGAACTACTGGGGAGAGATTGAGGGCGGAGAGAGTCTTTTTTACCGCAACTCCGAGCGCACACGTTCAAATAAAGACCAAAAAATCAAGGTTTCAGGAACAAATGAGGAACAAGGCATCGATGAAGCACTGTAACCCGTTGGAAACAGTGGATCTACAGACAGGGGCGCAACCTTACCCAGATCGCAGGGCTGAGTTCCTAGAGTGCCAGACCCCCCCCAGCCTCGGCCAGGGCAGGGCAGGACTAGACACACCCCCATCCCCCTCTAATCATCCTTAAAAAAAATAAAAAATGACCTGGATATTAATAGCCCACTTCATCATCAGTTTTGTAGCACTTTTTTTAGCAATTTATTTGATGAGGAAAGCAGACAAATGAATCCTTATGTTCAGTCTATTGTGGGATTAGTGGTCTTTTATATTGGATTGAAGTTGTTTAGTGGAGGAATGAAGTCATTGGGGAATATAGATCATCTTCAGTGGTTTTTGGGGAGTCCTTACTGGATGTTTTTGGGAGGAATAGTGATGACATTGCTTTGGCAGTCATCGAGTCTTTCAACAACAGCAATTATTGGATTGGTAGCATCAGGAGCATTGCCGTTGCCTGGAGCAATAGGAGCAGTGTTGGGGGCAAATATAGGGACAACAGGAACCATCTGGCTTGCAGGGTTGATGGTATCGGATGGGATGCCTCAAGGGACCACTAGGCAGATTGCATTGGTTCATACAGGAGTGAATGTATTGATGGGATTGGGGTTGTTGCCTTTTGTTGGGGTGATTGCCCGATTTGTAATGAAATTCTAAGGAAGGAATTGGATGGACAAGAGAATTATTCGGATAGTGGATTGGATTGAGGGGTATGCAGAGGAATCAGGGAAGGAGGCTTTGGTTGTGGGGGTTTCTGGAGGAGTGGATAGTGCGTTGACGAGTACCCTTTGTTGCATGACGGGTTTGGATGTTTATGCAGTGACGATGCCTCTGAGATCGGGGAAGGATGGTCATAAAAAGGCGATGAGTCACTTGGGATGGTTGGAGGACAGATTCCCAGAGAGGGTGCATTCGGTGGTGATTCCGTTGGAGAGGTCATTAAGGGGGATGGAGGAGGTCCTTCATGTGGAGGATTTCGAGAATGCCCATGCAAGTGCAAACACCAAGAGCAGGCTGAGGATGGTGTGTTTGTATCATGTTGCAGCCTGCATGAATGGGTTGGTTGTAGGAACAGGAAATCGAGTGGAGGACTTTGGAGTTGGTTTTTTTACAAAGTGGGGAGATGGAGGAGTGGATTTGAGTCCAATTGGAGACTTGATGAAGAGTGAGGTCCAGGAGTTGGCACTACTTTTGGGAATTGATGAGGACATTGCGCTGCAGGCTCCTACAGATGGATTGTGGGAGGATGGCAGGACTGATGAGGATCAGTTGAAGATGTCTTATGAGGACCTGGAGAAGTGTATGCAGAATGAATTTGTGGGAGAAGAGAAAAAGGAGCGTTTTGAGGCCATCAGGAAGGCAAACAGGCACAAGATGGAGCCGATTCCAGTGTGTCGAATGGAGGATTGGGAGTTTTGATGAAAGAGCCTAGCAGATTGACAAGGTTGAGGTATAGCCATATGGGGAAAAACTTCCAGAGTTATTTTTGGTATCGGTGTGAATGTGGAACAGAGAAGTTGATCTTAAAGAATTCTGTTGAAAGGGGTCTTACAAGATCATGCGGATGTTTGAAGAGAGAGAAGGCAGCCATTCATATCAATAACCTTCCTAAAGGAGTGAGGGGCCGTGGCGCAGGCAGAAAGCCAGGGTTTAAGGGATCTAATGTGAACAAGGGAAAGGTTAGGATCATGGTGAATGGACGAAGGAAGTACATAACCAAGGAGGAACTCGCAGAAATGTATTACTCAGGAGGACAATGATTTTAAAGAGAATTTTTAGTTTCATCAATTGGTTGGGAGGACCTGACCGCAAGAACGGAAAGAACATCTGGAGAAAGGGATATTGGAAAAATTATGGATACAAAAATCAGGTCTGGGTTAAAGGGACATGGATACGGAAAAAGCAATCAAGGAGCACGGAACATGATGAAAACTACTTTTTCATCCAAGAGGAGAGGGAGGAAGATAAAAGAGTTATCTCATGAGGACGTAGATAAGGCCGTGGAGCAGTTTTTGAGCAAAGGAGGAAAGGTGGATGTCTTGCCTGATACATGGGAGCAGATTCATCAGTCTGAAAGGATGCTTTGGGGATTTGAGGGATGAGCAATATCTTTTCCCAGATGCTCCAGAAATATTCCACTGATCCTGCAGGATGGGTGAGGGATATGGTTGGAATCGATGTGGACCCATGGCAGGCATCTGTAATGGATCAGGTGGCCCACAGGACTAGGCAGATTGCTGTAAGAAGTGGGCATGGAGTAGGTAAGACCAGTTGTGCCTCGTGGACGGCCCTTTGGTTCCTGTTCCATCATTTTCCTTGCAAGATAGTCATAACAAGTCCCTCCCAGAAACAGATGGATGATGCCTTGATGGCAGAATTAAAGGCCACCATCAGGAAACTTCCTCAGTCATTGACGGATCTTTTGGAGGTCTACAAGGAGAGAATCGAGTTGATAGGTGCCCCCCAGGAAGCATTTATTTCCTGCAGGACTGCAAGAGCAGACGATCAGGGGAATCAAGTCCTTGCAGGAATCCACTCGGATCATTGTCTGATCATTGTTGATGAGGCATCTGCCTGTCCAGAGGCAATTTATGAATCTGTGGGTTCCTCAATGACATCTCCTCATGCATCTCTGGTTCTTATTGGGAATCCTACACGGGCACAAGGATATTTCTATAACTGTTTCCACAGGCTCAGAGAAGACTGGTTCAACCTGAAAGTCTCATGCTTTGATGTGAGGCCCGACAGGGTGGATCTGAGCTATGCAGAGAACATGGCAAAGACCTATGGAGATACCTCCTCGGTCTATCGAGTCAGGGTCCTTGGAGAGTTTCCAACCTCGGACTCTGACAGTCTGATTGATCTGGGTCTGGTTGAGTCTGCCCAGGTTCGAGATGTGGATCTTCATGCATCTGAGCCTGTGGTGATGGGAGTTGATGTGGCAAGGTTTGGCGATGATTCAACTGCAGTCTGTTTGAGGCAGGGGAATCATGTCCTGGAACCAATCAGGACCTGGAAGAAATTGGATCTCATGGAGACCACAGGACGGGTCATGGAAATCTGGGAGGACTCCAGGGGGACTGAGGATGAAATTGACACCATCTATGTTGATTCAATTGGTCTTGGGTCTGCTGTTGTTGATCGACTTGGTGAGTTAGGTGCCCCAGTTGTAGGAATCAATGTCTCAGAGTCTGCCTCAATGGGATCAACGTGTTTTAATCTCAGATCAGAGTTGTGGTGGAGAGCAAGAGAGTGGCTTGAGACCAAGGAAGTAAAGATCCCAGAAGAAGATGAGAAACTTGCAGGAGAGTTGGTTCTTCCTAAATATTCGCATTCTTCCAGTGGTCTGATCAGGGTGGAATCCAAGGAAGCAATGAAAAGACGTTCAGGAGCCTCTCCTGATGCTGCAGATGCTTTTTGTCTGACTTTCAGTGGATCTGCAGCCTATGGGCAGGGAAAGAAGTCAAGAAGGGCAGAAGGCCCCCTGACTCGGTCTATTGGGGGGATTGTTTAGGTATCCCTGAAGTGTTCAGGAGATGCAGGACAGCCATCTCAACAACCTTGCTGATTGGATTCCTGCCCTGCTCCCAGGCTTGTATGGCCTGATATGACACATCCAGCTTGGATGCCATTTTGGTCTGTGAGAGGCCCAGAACACTCCGAGCCTGTTTGAATTCATTAGGAGTCATATCTGAGAGGGTAAGCATTTTCTGATCCAACACTTTTTGGTTGATTGAAAATAGAAGTCTTCTATTTCTGCAAACCATAATGAATCAAAATCTTCCATTCTTTCGATTTCTACTTTTTCCTGATTACGAATAACATAAAATACTCTTTCACCATTTCTGCAAAGTTCACCAACTTCTGGATTTTCCTGCAACCATTTGTCAGTTTTTTGATCTAGTGTTAGTTCCATATCGTTCCTTTCATTCTCCTTGGTTTGGGATAAATTCGGCACCTTTAAAAAATTCCGTAAGATTTGCGACAAGTTTGATCCTGATTTCTGAGGCTATTTTGCCCAGTGCTTTCCTGATTTGTTTTAGGTCAGTCATTTTCCAGCCTTCTTCAAAAAATTTGCAGTAATGTTTCCAAAGTCAAAACCACACTGCTTTGAACAAAAATTAGAATCCCTATCAACACCCCAGTATTCGGGTTTCTGACTAAAATCAGGTTTGTTGTTGAAGGGTGACCCGAAGCGATCACTACGTTTGACCTTCTCCATGATGTATTCAAAATATTGTTCATCAGTTGGAACAATCCACTTATCATTGATGAAGAACTCTTCTTCTCCTGTGAACCGATTTGTTCTGGAGTAGAAATCAAATTTTTCTTCATCAGTAGGTTCCAAGTTAACCCGTTCCATGTATGGTTTCATGTTGACTTTACAGTGCCGACACTTCAGACGGTTACCATCCCATTTCTCTTTGAACTCTTTTTTTAATCTGAGCCATTCAGTGTATGTCATACTTGCCTTTCTGAATAATTCAATGGATCTGCCATCGTCAGTGGACTGGAGATCATCCCAGACCAGACACCCCCGAAGGGGTGTTTCGGCTTAAAATTCTATTGAATCATCATCCAGCCAGACTCTGATCTGGTCAGTAGCCTTGTATTTTGCTTTCCAAGGTCCGGCCAAGATATAGAAGTCTTCATCCCACTCATCCCACTTTTTATTTTGAACCAATGCCCTCCAACCATAAGCATCTTGGAACCTACTGAATTTGAATTTTTCATTTTCAATAGTGGTAAGTTTTTCAACATTTTTATTAGTTTTTGCATTAAGTTTGATTCTCATATTTGCCTTTCTGAATTGCAGTAGTTATTGACTGTGACTATATAATAGGCCTATACAATAGTATAGTCAATAAAAAAGATTACCAATAAAATCATTACTTTAACTGAATATTTAAAAAAAAGTTTTGAGATAGGGTCTTGAACTCTCCTCTTTTTACTCTCCAGACTCTCTGCCATGCAACCAGAAGAAATCATGGCAGCCGAGGAGGGACTTGCAGACCAAGGTCTAGAGGTTCCTGAACAGGTTCCACAACAGATGTCACTGCAGGATCTGCAGGGGATTATTGTCCCCTTAATCCAGAACGCTGCAGACTACATCGATGAGACCGAGTCTCCTGTTAGAGCAGAGGCCACAAGATATTTCCGAGGAGAACCCTTTGGAGATGAGGAAACTGGAAGGTCTCAGGTAGTTACCCAGGACACACGGGACAGCATCATGCTGATGCTTCCTACCCTCATGAGGACTTTCTTTGGATCAGAGAAAGCTCTTGAATTCATGCCCACTGGTCCCGAAGACGTTCAACTTGCAGAACAACTCACCGAATATGTCAATCATATCCTAAAGGAAAATGATTGTTTCAATCAGTTTCAGGCCTGTTTCCAGGATGCACTTCTAAAGAGGTGTGGAATCACAAAAACAGTCTGGGAGGAACTTGAGGACATAAAGACCTATAATTACACAGGCCTTGGAGACCAAGAACTCCAGGTTCTTCTGATGGACAACAATGCAGAAGATGTCGAAGTCCAATCCTATCCTGATCCTGAATTTAAGCCTGGACCACCTCCACCTCCTCAGATTATGCCTGACGGCAGTATGGTGCAGATGGAGCCTCCTCCTCCACCTATGTTGCACGATGCTGTAGTTACCAGAAGAACAATAGACGGCAGGGTCAAAATCGTTGCTGTTCCTCCAGAAGAATTCCTGATTGACAGAACATCAAGGTCCTTGGAAGAGGCTAATATTGTCAGTCATCGCAGATATTTGACAGTCTCAGAACTGTCTCGCATGGGTTATGACCCTGAAGAAATGGAGAACTATGCAGGGCAATCGGATGAACTGGCATTTAACCAGGAAGTTTATGAACGCAACCCCAGTGCATTCCTCTACTATGACAACAGGACCGATGAGGCCATGCGGAAGGTTCTTTATATCGAGAACTATGTCAAAGTTGACTTTGAAGGGACTGGTATTGCTCAACTCAGACGAATCTGCACTGTTGGATCTGCATACAACATTGTAATGAATGAACCTGTTGCAGAACAACCCTTTCAGCTATTTACACCCTACCCAGAAGCACATCGATGGAGAGGTCAGTCAGTCTTTGATCTGACTCGTGATGTCCAGAATATAAAATCTCATGTTTTGAGGAATATGTTGGACTCCCTTGCACTCTCAATTTTCCCTAGATTGGCCGTGGTGGATGGACAGGTGAATATTGATGATGCACTTTCAACCGAGATGGGCTCAATCATCCGACAAAGATCCCCTGGTGCCGTTCAACAGTTGACACTTCCCTACACTGGAAGGGATGCCAGTCAAATCCTTGGATACATGGACGAGATCAAGGAGTCTCGAACAGGAATGAATCGGTCTTCTGCAGGATTAAATCCAGAGCACATGCAATCAACCACTGCTGTCGCAATATCGGCCCAGATTAATGCAGCCCAAATGCAGTTGGACTTAGTCAGTAGAAATTTTGCAGAGTCAATGAAAAAGGTCTTTTCCAGAATCCAAAAACTTGTAGTTCAGCATCAAGACAGACCACGGATGATCAGACTCTCAGGAGAGTTTGTTCAGATGGACCCAAGGTCCTGGAATACTCATTTTGATGTTGAGGTGAATGTTGCCCTTGGATCAGGATCAGATCAGGAACGAATGGCAACCCTGACCA
>UEXN01001464.1_pt1 | contig 18584 bp, 20 predicted proteins | sample 1796711 | NCBI WGS metagenome assembly UEXN01 (sample SAMEA4772470, study PRJEB27181) | metagenome | reverse complement strand
TACTGCCACCTATTCCTCTGATGAATGTTCCATCAGCAAGGATCAGGTTACTAGTCATCGTTACATCACCATCAATAACATAGCTGCCAGCTGGTGGACTATAGGCTCCCCCTGATGGCGTACCCCAGTCGGACTCATCCCTGATGACTGTCCATGTGGCGCAGTTGTCAGGTCCAATAACGGAGTCCTTCATCTTCTGGGCTCCGCTAACTACGGCACCATCCTTGATTATAAAAGTATCTGCTGAAAGTTCTGCCATTATGATATAAGGTTATTGCCGTCCTGATCTCTTAATTGATTGCCATCCCCGTCCGTAAGCTCAGGGCAAACCATCTCTGCCCATTCCGTTGGATTCGCTCCCGTTGTGGAGTAATCATCCCATGATGCTTCACTGATCTCCCCCGTCTGGTGCGCCTGCCAAGTGCATGGATTCAGGTACGCCCCACCGCCCTGGAAGAATCCAGTAACAACTGAGACTACGTGATTCCAGACTCGAACGAGATTAGGCATTAGATCCTAGCTGCGAATATTGGTGTGGCTGTAGTACCAGTGAGCTTGATATGAGTTCCCATCATCGGATGGTAACTATTAGCTGCGACTGGAACTGTTTCGTCAGTGCCATCCCATTTCGTTATAACAATATTCCCAGCCGTACCTCCAATATAGAACCACTGAAATAGCTCTCTATCTCCGTTATCCTTAGTGAATACTGGAGTTGAATTATTAGGGGATACTTCTTCCCAGTGCCTTGTAGGGCCTCCTATGAATTGTGACATAATTAATTTAAGTTAAATGATTTTAGTGTTGACATTAAAAAATACCGTGTATAATCGGGGGCTTCTTCTTTTGTTTCTTTTATTGGTTTTCTTTGATTTTCTTCTTAGTTCACAAACCATACTTACTAAGTAAGCACGAAGTGCTGGTTACTTTAGCTTAAGATAACCTATTACTGCTGCGGCAGCAGCGTTACATCCCACTACTATCCCTGATAACCATAACCACTTACCTTCTAGTTTGGTAAGTCTCCTCTCCTGCTCCTCTGTTCTCTTAATGAGCCCAGGATTCCCGAACTTATTACCACAGATGGCATCATGGATCTTATCTATTTTCTCTTCGTGGGTCATAGGGCTTCTAGTTGAGATTGGTTCTCATTAGGGGTCTGTCAAGGTTAAAGTTCATATTCCCTGCCTTTTCTTCTTGCTTTTCTTAGGAGGTTGCTCAGTCACTCCGATTCCCACTCCAGTTCCTAGCATTGCGGCAGCAGTAGCCACGGGATCCTGAGTCCCCTTAAACACCTCCCAGGTGTCCTGAAGGTAAAGAGGAACAAAGGCTCCTCCTAGGGTTTCCCAGAGTTCCTTCTCGTTCCCTACCACATCCTCTCCCTGAACTATCTCCGAGGGGATGGTGACGGTAGGAGCGGCCTTGTACATCAAGAACCTCATAGTAGCGTCCAGGACATCTACTTCCTTCTCTAGTTCTACTGCTCCAGCTGTCTCAGCCCCCTTAGCCATCCACGTAGCAAACAATCTAAATGGCTGCTGAAAGCCTCCCCAGATGTCCACACGGGTATCGCCAATAACCATCTTGCCGAAGTCCGAATCGAGCGGATCGTCTCCCACATCAACTCCCTGAGCAAGGGCGCCCAATGAAAGTATTCCGAACCCAGTTCCCATGAATTTAGTCCAATCCCAAAGCACGGTACCCCTAGTCTCCTTGTTTTTAAGAAGCTTCGCGGATCTCCATGCGTGCTGGACTCTACTGGTTGCGAACCTGGGAGCAAAGAATACCACTGACAATGCCCTAGCGCTTCTCTCCATCCCAGGAAGAGATCCACGGCCAGTAGCTGAATTAATGTACTCAGCTACGGCAGTAAGAGTCTCAAGCCCAGCATCAGGATGAGCAGCCACAAAGGAATCAAACTTAGCCACGCGAATCAGGTTTAGGAAAGTAGCCATATTGCGCTCTGAGGCGAATGCCACATCCCTAATGACTGGCCACTTTTCCACCCAATTAGAAGCGAATGCCTCCTCTCTTAGGGCTAGATCAATTCTATCAGCTGGAGACAGGTACAGCCCAGCCGCCTCTCGCTTAACATGATTTGGGTGCTCCCTAATTGCCATATCAGTAGCTAGGAATTTATCCTCATTGAACATTACCTTAAGGGATTTGAACATTTCCTTAGTGCTCTTTATGGGAGCACCCGCAACAAGGAATCCTCCCTGTCTTAGGAATGCTGAAATATCACCAATAGTCTTAAGTGTTCTTGAAGCAGTCGCCAGCTCAATAGCTGTAATACCAGTCTTCCCGAAGAAACTAGCCTCCTCCCAGACTCTAGCAGTGTCAAGGTCATGGAGTTTCTTCTTAGCCCTAGCTTTAGCCTTCTGCTCAGCTACCTTGAGAATCACTAAATCATCAATAAGCTTCTGGTCCACCTTGCCCTTTGATAGTCCCTCAATGACTCGATTCTGCCTCTTGATTCTAGCTCTTAGTTCACGCAACTCATTTGCAAGAGCTGTAAACAAGTCAGTCTCGTTCTTGGTAAGTTTCTTGCCCTTAGCCGCTTCAGCCTTGCGCGTGAGTTTAGCTAATGAGAAATCCTCCTGATTGAGCGCTATCTTTCTGAAGTTAAGTATTCTACCTGACTCCGTTCCTGCTCTATTACCAGCGGATGTAACTATATCCATATCCTTAGCAATAGCAGCTTGCTGTCCCCTTAGCTCGGTTACCAGCTGGGCATTACCAGCGTCCTGCGCATCTACTATCTGGACATCAAGGTCATCTATCTGGTTCTGCAATTGGACCTTCTTAAGGACCATTCCAGCGAACTCCTGTGTAGTAAGCGCTCTTGGGGACTTCGCGACGCCAGCAGCAATTGATAAAGCCTTCTCATCCATCTTAGCAGCCTTAGCTGCATCAATCTGGGACTGAAACGTTTGCTTTCCTTCCTTGGTAATTGGCTCAAGGTCAATGGCCTCACGAGTGGCGTTAGCCTCAGCAATAGTAAGTCCAACCACTTTCTTCTGGTCAATGGCGTCCTTTAGACCAATTCCCTCAGCCATCTCTGAAGCTTGGTGAATCCTCTCATTAAGCTTAACTGCCCTAGCATCCCCGTCCCTAGCCTTCTTAACAGAAAGTGCTTCCTCAGCAGTCATTCCCTGAGTATGCTGCTCATCTGTAACGGCACCCTTAGCGACTGCGTAATCACTGGACTTCATTGGTATGCCAGTAGAGGTAACAGTCTTTTCCTTAAAAGCCTTACTTGGACTAAGCATTCTAGTGGTCATTACATCAATTGATCCACCACCCATCTCAGCTACCATCTCAGTAGCCAAATCCTTCAGATCAATATCCTCGCCAACTATTAGATTAGCTGATGCTGCGCCAATACCAGCAAGCCCAGGTTGAACCAATAATGCGTTCACCAATGGCTTTCCGAACTTAGCAAGGCCCAGTGAAGCAGCGGCTGCAATAGCCTCAGGGGTGCTCTTAATCATAGCGTGATCCATTGCAGCTGAATAAAGCTCACTGTTGTCCAGCGCAGCTTCAAGGGCCTCTGGGCTTGACGTATCAACTCCCTGTTCTTGTAGGTACGCAAAGAAGTTATTAGAGACTCCTTGAGCATATTCCCCAAGCCCAGCTCCAGCAGCACCTCCAGCGAGTGTTCCTCCAGGTCCAGCACCGGAGCCAATCACGGCACCACCAATAGTTGTTGCCAATCCAGGTGTACTAGCAATTAATTCCTCGGTAAGGACCTCAGCAAGAGTAAGTGGATTAAGGAGCTTCTTAACGCCCTCAACTCCTTCGGCTTGCCTAAATGCGCGCATTCTTGCGGATAGGGGCTGCTTAAGGATGTCAATCTGTTTTCTTGTGTAGTCCTCTATCTGCTCATTTGCCTCGGATTGCCACTTAACTCTTTGCTCTCCCAGCCAGTCAATCCTGCGTTCGACTTTCTTTCTGAGACCATCAGTAAGCGTCTTATCCTCTACAAGTCTTCTATTAGCACTAGCTATTTGCTCATCAATGTGTTCAACCTTCTGGTTGCTCATTAGCAAGCCCACTGAATCACCGAACTGTCCAGCTCTTAATCCCCCTGATTTAAGCCTACCCATTTCGGACTTCCAGAATCCCACGTCCTCGTATTGAGCACTTATCTGCATATCCGCAAGAGCCCTAGCCCTATCAACTGTTGGGTTCCCTATGAATCCATTGGCCTTAGCGGTTGCTTCGTAGCTGTCATAGACTAAGCTGGAATCCAGCCCTTTGGTTTCTGACAGGTATTTGGACATTACTAGCTTATCACCGAACTGAGGATCATTCTCCATCATGGTGTCAAACGCATCAGGCGTAACGGTTCCCCGAACCTCCTCATCGTCATCAAGCATTCTTAGAACATCCTCTATCGCCATTAGTTATTAAATCCCTGGATTTGTTTTCTTACCTTACTCTTGGCTTCCCTTAGGATTGCTCTGTCCATTCTAGCACCAATTGTTTCATTGTAATGTTTTTGGTATGCCTCTAACCCCTCTGGCGTACTGACATCAAACTGAGCGAATCCATTTATAACCTCAATGTCATGCATGTATAAATAGAGGGACGCCATATCCTTTTGAGATATAGTCGAGTTCTTCCATGATTGCTCAGCATTAACGAAATTGATGAGATTCCTAGTCGTGAATGCAGTATCCCTGATGGCTTTTACTTGAGCTTCATTCAGATCAATTTCTCCATCCTTCCATTTCATTCTAGGACCTTCAGGTGTATCCTCTAGCCCTAGAAATGATTCAAGGTCATTATCCTCGGTTTCAACTGAAAGCAAACCAAGGGACTCGTGCAGTACAGAAATAACAGCATCAGCGGAATTGTTTTCATCCATTACAAATTCAGTAATGTCCTTTTTTAGAGCAATATCCGACATAGCATCAAGCCCAACACCGCCCTCAATTTTATCAATCAAATTAAGATATTCTTTTGAATCAGTTCCGCGAGATCCACCTTTACTTTTTATGACATTAATTAAGCCATTCTTTATTTCTGGAGGAATAGAATCCGAGATTTGCAATGGACTTTGAATGCTTCCATCAAGAATCATCTTCAGGTCCTTGCTCGCCACCCTGAGGGACTTATTGAGATCAGATACGTCGGAGTTCCTTATAGAGATCTTGCGCTTCTCAAGCATTTGATTTGTCCGTATCCTAGCAGTATCTCCAAGGGTTTTGTCACTATTGACGGACTCCTGGAGTTCATTTACATCGGACTCATTGATAGTATCTATTGAGTCCAGCTCGTACTGTTCCATGGAAATTCTTTCAGCGACCTTAAACAGGGACCCCTTGCGATCAACTAACTTCTGCATTAGTTGATCCTTCTTCTTGAGGGGTATGTCCTGCCTTTCTTTGGTTTCCTCAATTATTACATCCATCTCCTCGGAGTTCTTCGCAATCTTAGCGCTTGTTTCAACTGCCTCAATTTCAAGACCTACATAGGCGCGATGGATTCTATCAACGTGCTGGATCTTTTCAGCTTCTGAGAACTTATCGCTTTGAGCAATGGTCTGTATGCTTCCATTTAGATCCCCGTTCTCAATTAAAGTATTTGATCTTGATACGGCTTGGGTCTTCTCATTCTCATTGAGTTGAGCAATGGCCTTGCCTCCGAAATTAGTCCGAGCATCTCTGACGGCCTTCTCGCGTGCGAACATGAAAGCCTCAGCAGCCTCCTTGCTTGATCCCTTAGTTGCATCAGAGTAGCGCTCCTCCCATGCAGAAATCGTACTCTCTATGCTTTCGGACCACTTATCTGGGTCATTCTGGATGCCATTATTGGTAATATCCTCCTGTATAAGTTTCCCAAGCTGATCCCTTAGATCCCCTGTCTTGTAGGAGTTAGTGGTATCAACGGACTTCTGGGATTCCTCCTTGAGCTTATCAAATGCCCTACCAGCTCCAGCAATCGCATCAAATACGTTACTCCCGATACCGATGTCAACCTGTACGCCAACGCTTCCAGCTGGTTTAAATTTACCTGGTTCTGATGATGGTATAGGCATTATAGGGAAATCCCTCCTAGAACATTGGTTTCTTCCGTTCTCGGGCTTCTTGAGCCAAAGCTAGGCATCCCTGTTCCAGAGCCCGCGATGGTCTTTATTATCTTAGTTCCCCCTCGGATGAAGCCCGCTCTCTTAGCTGCCTTGCCTCTAAATCTCTGCATAAATGCTGATTCCCTGCGTCTGCGTGATTCAGCTGCACCCTGACGGAGTTCACCAGAAGCCCTTAGAGAAGCATTAACGCTCTCTTGTGCGGCCAGAAGCAGAGGGCTGCCGACATCAGCTTGGACACCGCCCTTGCCGAACCTGACAGCTTGCTCCGCTTGAATCCTTACCCCTCTTCGTTGTTCTAAAGCTGCGTTAAAACGAGCATCCTTCATAGCAACCCTAGCATCCTGCTCGTCAATTAGAGCATTCCTCTTGGCTACTTCGTTGGCTTGCTTACCTGCGCCTATATCGGCAAATCCTTCTGCTAATCCTCCCATTATGGTCCTTTCGGGGTTATCTTTGGAATTGTATAAAGCAATGTGCAGGGTAATGGTTGAGTCACTTTATAGACTATTCTTGGGTTCCTGTAATGGCCAGTTGGCATCTCCCAGTACTTCTCTCCTGAGAATAAGGGAGGGCTACTATCCATTACATCCGCAGTATCCCTGAAGGTTACTTCATTTAAAGTCTCTTTTTCTTCTCCTCCTGGAGTATTCCAGCGGATGCCTACTTCTCCACCAAGGGAGTTGCGGAAACCCAGTAGTACGTGATCCGTCTTCTTGGGCTTAGCCCTTGACGCTCCGTCCCCTGCTGGTGCTTCTAGTTTAGTGGTCTCCATCTCAGTATCGTAAGCAAGTCCTACAGAAGCCTTTGTACTAGCATTGTCAAGCGTAATCTGTGCACTGCTTACAACCTTATCTCTCTCAACATTTCCATTTGCCAGGACAGCAACCGTCTTGCCCTCAAGATGATTGAGATTTGTGATCGTCGTAGTGCTGGGGCCCGAATAACGAACGCCACAATCAGCATAAAGCATATCATCCTTAACCGCCTGCCTGAAGCTAAACCTCTCTATGTAGCGTAGTTCAGAGCCATTGACTTCCCTCTTCACTATTACCCAGACCTCATCCTCGGGATCTCCATAAATACTCTCAACGCTCTCGAATTCACCATCAGTATCTCTAGTAAACCAAGCAATTACCTCATCAGCCCTATTGTAGACTAAGCCCACTAGGACTCCATCAGTACGGATATTCCATAGAATCCTATAGGGGTCTTGTGTGTACGCACTTTGCTTGATGCTGGGATCAGTAATATGCTCCGCTAGCTTAGTAATGTCATTCGTTCCAAAACCGTCCTCATTGATAGAAAACAGAAGCTCATGAAGCTTCCGTCCATCCCTACTCCAAAACAGTAAACTATCTCCAACGATTGTTGGACGTATTCCTTTAGATCCTTCAGTGCTTTCAATTGTGCTCAGTGGTTGTGTTGTTGGTGAGAGGGCATTGCCATCAGCACCCCTGAGACTGTATTCCTCTCCTTCAGTTCCTATTAGTAAATACTTGCGTGCTCGAATCCATTTGATCCTATTTTGCTCCACAGCTGCCAATTGATAGCTCAAGGAGTCCGTTGCTAGAAGATCAGGTGTACTTGTTCCGAAGTTCTCGAAGTCATCAAAAGAGGAAAACCACATTCTCTGTTTTCTGTAGTCCGTACCCCCGAAGATCAATCTACTCTCAAAGAACGTAACTGCTGCTGGGTGTCCTCTCCTGTATGAAAACGCTCCTTCGGACCAGGTAGTAACAGCATTGCCAGAACCTGAATTCTCAAAGTCTTTCTTAACATCCGCAGTAACAACCGTTCCTGATGTATATCCAGTAATTAAGGCAAATCCCGTAAGTGAAATTGGTTCAACAGTGAAGGTTACGGATGCTTCTACAGGTGGCGTTGCGTCGAACGCGAAGTGCACACTGTACTCCACATCATCCTCTGTCTCGATTCCGCTATGAATAAAGTTAGCTCCTGATCCCGCGCTGTAGTCCGACCTAGCTGACCATACCTGCGTCCAGTTAGTTGTACCAGTTGCCCTCTTGCTTATGAAGATCGTACCATCCCACTTGCCTGTGGTGGTTAGACTCCAGGGTCCTTTTGTTGGGACTGCGTGAGTTCCTACCGAGATATTGCCTCCAAGATCCCCTGTATCAAATAGGATCTCCTGGGCATCCCTGTTTTGCGTAATAGCAAAGTAACCCTCTACATTATCAGCTGTGAATATACTTGAGGACGCAGTGAGCGTGATTCCCGTTCCAGTAGTAGCGCTGGGGTAAACAGTAGTACTGGTAGCATTTATATCCAGCAATGGAGGGAAGTCCCAATCAACGTTCTCTATTTGCCAATCCGTCTCCCCGAACCTTGATAGCTTACGGACTGGGTAATCCTCGTGAACAATGTAAATTATGTCATTGATCTGAACGAATTGTAGATCAAATAAGATGGGCTCCAGGTAAGCGGTAGGAATCTCGTATATGTCATCCTCCAATGCGTGCCATAAGCCATTGCCTAGATCCGTTGCAAAGGTTCCTGGTGTATGAGCTGCTGTACAATAATAGTTGGTTCCTGTTTCTACAACTAGATCACCTACTGAATAAGCAGGCCCTGCCGTCCACGCAGATGGTGTGCTGATCTCAACTCTACTAGCAGTTGATCCACCAGTAAACCACCGTATGTAATTCTCCCCGAACTCCATTACGTAATTCGTGGTAGCTGAGAACCTGAAGCGCACCAATCTACTTTCTTTGGTGCTGTCCTTGGTTTCAGCTATGTACTCAGTTCCAGTGCTTCGCTCCAGTGGTCCGTACTTAAGAGGGATAAAGCCATTGCACTTCCGCATTGCGGACTGGTAATCCTCTAGATCCCATCTGCCATCAAGCAAAGGGGACCATTCACCAGCATTAAATCTGTTTATTCTAGGCCAGAGAGCCATTATGCGCCACCCCCGAAGTGAGAGTTATCCCAATCACTCTGAAGATGAGGAGCATCAAGAGCCCTTCTTCGCTCCATTGTATCAGTGAACTTAGCTTCCTCAACGAAGGTATTGTACCTATTGAGAATGAATTCAGCCATTGGAATACTGTCAGTTCTAGACAAGCAAGCTTCAGCTGCTAGCTTAAGGGCAATGGACTTAATTAGCATATCATCCATATCTCCTACGGTTTCCAGATCCTTAATGTAAGTGACCTTAAGTGGAGCTGCTTCTGATGTCAGGATCTTGCGTCCCTTGATCTCGTATCTAGGGGGATTAATTGCATCAATGTCAACCTCCTGAATGCTTACCATTCTTACGAAGTCCACAGGCAGAGTATATGCCCTTGCCCATTTAAAGGTAGGTGCGGTACCGTCCGCGTTTATTAGTACGTCCTCTTTGGCACATCCCCATGTATGCGCTCTAAGGACTTCTTTTCGGCTGAAATCATAAAGGAAGTCAAGTGTTCTTGCTGTCTCCGATGTGTCAGTGCTTGGATCAATACTCCTAGCTTCAGAGATATAAACAGCGGCTAAATTGATCACATCAGTCCTACTGGCCATTATAAGGTATTTCCCATCTGTTTGAATTCTTGTTATTCTTTAGTCTATTCCACTTCCTGGGAACCATCTGTAAATTATCTGGGTGGTGCCTACCTCCCCTCGTTAGCGGTATGGTATGATCTACCTCAAATACCTTTCCGCCCAATATCTTATTAAGCCTTCCGCAGTCATTATAAATTCCTTTTATAGCTGCTTCTTCTAATTCGGTTAAATCCTCACAACCAACTCTTGATTGAGCCCTGCGTTTAGCCGCATGTATTCTGGCAGTGTTCTTGGCTTTCTCTGGATTATCTAATTGCCACTGCCTTGACCTTTTGTTCATTGTTTCCTTGTTGTTCTTCGCGTATTCCCTCCGCTTGGCCCTTCGAGCTTCTTTATGTTTTTGATAATCCAGTCTGTTTCTCTCCCTAAACAACTCTGGGTTCTCCAATCTAGCCTGTTTTTTATAGGCTGCTTGTTGGGATTTTGAATTGATGTCAGTACGTGATGCCATAATTGAAAGGTGCCCCCGAGTGCCGTGAGAAGCACCCGAGGGACTTTGTGAAGAACGTCCAATTAAGGACTAGGACAAGGAATTATTCTGCAAGCTCATCCATGATCGCAAGATACACGGTGACTTGAGCTGCGGCAGGAGTTCCAGTAGTTGCAATCTCCAATTGCACATCTTGTGTGGCTTCAGTGATTGCAAATGGAGTCAACTCACCAGCTGGAAGAGTGGTCGTAGAGCAGAACTCCACTTTACCTTCAGTGGCTAGATTGATTCCTACTGCGTAACGATCAACATCAGTGCTATCACCGATATTAGCCGTTAGAGTTGTTCCAGCATCCTCGGTAGTCACATAGGACTCACCTGGGATAATATACTGACCAACCTTCATGCGAAGAATGGTATGAGTATCATTGGCTGATTCCGTACCCGCTAGGTCAATTGGAACTCGGACCAGACGTGGGTTCTGGGCTCTCGGATAAGTCTTGCTCCGAGTGTCCCCGTTAGAGCCGATCTGGTTTGTGTAATAAGTTGAATTTGTGTTAGGCATGTTAAATCACCTGCTTTCTATTAAGGGGCTTGGTCACAAAGAACTTCGACAACGCCTTCTTCTTGCATACGAGTAGCACCCATATCCAAAGAAGCCCAGACCTGCCAAGAGTAATTCTTTTGTGGAAGTTGTTCAACCCTAGCAGTGAAACCGCTAGTAACGCCAGCAACCAAAGCGGACTTAGTGTAAGCCACACAGGAAGCGACATCAGAAGCTACTGATACGAGTTGAGTTTTGATAAAGTTGAATCCAGCGAAGTACCCGACCTCTGAATCAATCAGAGCCTTGATGTTCGCGTAATCCGCATTAGATACTTGATCCACGTTTTTGAGAAGATCATCGAGCTGCTCCTGGCGGTAAACGAAATAGAGCATTTCGCCCATTGGAGTTTCATTTTTACCGAGGATTGACTTAGCTTCAATAAGCTTTGCCAAGCTAAGGCCCTCATCCGTAGAAGGAACACTGAAGTCATTAGCGACTTGCTGCGTTGCTGGGAGGGGAATAGGAGTCTCAGTAGTAGAACCATTTACCTTGTAGTAATTGGTGCCAATAGCTGCATCTAGGATGATTTCATCTTTCCGACGACCAAAGAGCTGGGCGAAGTTCTCAGCGTATGGGCCGAGGAACTGAGCTACAGAACGCTTCTGATCTGGGATGTCGATGAGATCCGCTTGGGTTTCCGCATTGGAAGTAAGCTTTCTCGTGGTGTGAATCGTATCGCTGTACTGAGTGTCAGCATGACGCTCATATACGTTAGTGCTTGTTTGAGCACCGATCTGTGGGAGCCACATTGTTTCGGCTCCTACCATTGAGCGCTCCTGAACCTTGCCCGTTAGGCGAGAACCACGCTGCGCGTATTGTAGATGTACATCGCTCTCGAATTTCTGAGAGTATGCATTAGGATATTGTGAAGACATTGTTTATATCTGGTTAGGTTAGGTTAGTGCCATAAGGCATTCCTCTACGTCCTTTCCCGTTCCCCCACTAATGAGGCGGTACTTCTTTTCGAGGTTCCGACTATTAGCAGGTCCACACAGGGCAGATTTTCTACAAGTCAAGAGTGAGACTGAGTCTCATTAAAGTGTTGTCAAGTCTTTTCTTTAAAAAAGATGAAAAAAGCTAGTGAGAGGACTCGAACCCCCAACCGTCTGAGTACAAATCAGATGCTCTCCCAATTGAGCTACACTAGCGTTGAGTTAAATTCCTGGGTTATTCTCAGCCTCGAACTTCTGGTCAAAGAGCTTCTGAACGTGATTGTGGGCATTCGGATCCCCATCGAGATAGGGCCTATGAAGCTGATTCTGTGGGTTATTCAGAATGTCATCAATCTGGGATTGGACATTTTGACCCGTTGAAATAGTGCTGGGCTGAACTCCCTTGATATTGGAATCCATCAGCGAAGCGTGCAAGGAAGCCATCTTAGCAGCGAACCCAGGCACCTGAAAGAATGCTGAATCATCCAATCCCAAATGAGCAGCTACAGCCTCAGCCTTCTCTACGGACTCCGCATAACCAGGAGTATTCCGTGGTCCTACCTCGGACTCCAGTGAAGCAATTGCTGCCTCCACGTTGCTCTCAGCTGCTTGGGAATCCCTCTCGGCCTTCTGTGCAAGTATCTCCTGAACAGGCCCCAGTAGCTTATCTGCCTGTGCCTGATTAAGCCCTGCTTCCTTAAAATAGCCAGTAAGCTCATTGCCTAACTCCTCTGGCAATCCCTCTGGTACGTTGTAATTCTCACCCTCCTTAGGGCGACCTAAGGCATCATATACCCGATCCCAAGCTTCTGGTCCATCACCCTCCTGGGGCATAGGGATCTTCTCCCGTCCCAGTAGCTTCTCTAGGTTCAGGTATCCCTCAGCCATTGAGTTAAAGTCATTGAACTTACGCCCTAGATTCTGGTACTTCTGGGGGTCCATACCATCTGGTACTGGGTACTTGTCCCAAGCTCCTTCCTTGAATGCACCAGTCTCCTGGTCAATCATTGAATAAAACGTCGCAGGTGCTTCTTGAGATCCAGTCTCAATAGGGGCTGCTTCCGTTGGTTGAACTGTCTCAGTCGGTGCTAGTGGATTGTCTTCCATTATATTCTTCCTCCTCCGTTCTTAAATCCTACTTTGTACTCTCTCTCAAATATACCCTCGAATTCATAGTGCTCAGGGCGGTATCCCTTGCGTCCTCGGGCATCATTGAATCCCTCTCTCTGTGCTCGTACTGCCTTAGGGGTATCCTTCTCCGCATTGGGATCAACCTCATCCATACAGGTCTTCTTTCCTGCGTATCGGTTCTTGAAGTCCTCTGGGTGATTCTCGTGAATCCAGCGTACTAGATCGGGTTCCTTCTCCCCGTATGGGCTGTGTAACCCAGGAGCATCAGGGAAAGCCTCCTTAGCTGTCATTTCCCATGTCTCAACAACTGGGCATTCAGCATCGTACCACTCATCCTTGCCTGGCATCTCCTCAACCTCTTCCTCAGTAGCTTGCTTCTTAAGGAACTTGCTAATAGGTAGCCGATAACGCTTCCCATCACCAATGTATTCCACCTTCTTGTCTTTAAGGACAGCAACCTCAACGCCATCCCTTAGTATCTTGTCCTTTTTCTTTGTAATCATAATTCGTTCTCAATCTCTGGAATATCTGCGTACTCAACCTCCTGATAAGGACTAGCGTCCCGCATTGTAACAATGAAGTTCACTAGCTTCCTTGCCATAAACAAGTACCGAGTGCTCTCATTACTTATGTCAATCGGCAGGCTGTAATCATCGTAGTACGCCATCCGTTTGATCCGTTTTAGTATCCTCTCCCCGTCCTCTGAGTTGAAGACACGTTTAAACGCGAGGATGTCCTCGTCTTCCTTGGGTTCCTTGTCCATAAAATCTATCCCTGTGTTTGTGCTTCTGCGGATGCGAATCCACTAGCTGCTTGTCCTGCTTGTTGAGCCATTTCAACCATTTGCTGCAACTGAGCTATCTGGTCATCTCGCTGCTTGAGCTGGCTAATCACTTCCTCGTCATTAACAAATTCAGCTGGAATAGTGCTGTCAACGGCGACTGCTCCAAGGAACTCCTCCCACTTGACTGCTCTGGCTCCAGCCCCTGGCGCGAACTGATCCACGAGTTGGGCGATATTCGCTAACTTAAGTCCACCTTGGATTCTTTGTGTCCTGACCGCCAGGGCTATTCTGGAGTTATACACAACAGAAAATCCACCAATGCTGTCCTCGTCAAGGTTATTCTCCTCCATGAGGTCATTAAAGTCCCCACGAATGAACATCTCCTTGAACACGTTCTCAATTATTCGACTAAGAACCTCCTCTGAGATATTCAGGAAGATTGGCGTAAATAGCTTCAATTGCTCATCCGCTTGCATCTGAGTCTCGAATGCTGTCTTCTCAGTGGTAGCTACATCACGCTCGGTAAAGAACTTGAAGAGGTCATTGAAGAAAGCACTGCGAATCTGCTGGGTGAGCTTATTGATGTAGAACTCCGCGAACTGAATGTTGGGGTTCTCGTAAAATGGTTGGGGCTTGCCTCCATCACCCAAGTGAGGATCAAATGGTATCCTGCCCCCTGGACGATCATCAATCTGGAATGCTGAATCCTTGGGCTCAAGTATTGGTGGACGTACTGTCTTCTCGACAGCTACCCCCACATCACGCATAGCTCGATTGAGCATTCTAACGCTTGGAAAGATCTGCGTCCCTGGGCTTCTACCCATACCAGCATCGTGTCTGGACTTCATTAAGCGCCCTACGATGTACACCTGATAATAGAAACCATCATTGTCAAAGAGAGTATGGTTCTCCTCCTTGATTACGTAAACGGACTCATAGGGACGCTTGCTAGGGATCGTTACTCCCTCAGCGACTAGCTTGGGATCCCTTGGTGCTACTCGATGAATGATAGTGAACTTCTCGTTCTTCTTCTCAGCTGAATCAGAAGCTAAGCACTCCTTCATCTTGTCCGTAAGTACCGCATCCCCGCTCTCGATCTCAGCCCTGAATAAGTCCTGGATCTGCATAACAGTCATTGGTTCGTACTCCCTGAATACCGTATCTGGCATTCCGTCCCCATCCTCTCGGAACCGATAAAGGCCAAAGGGAACCTCCTGGAAGTTGAACATCTTCTTCTTGCTGGGAACCATAGAAACGCACATAGTACCGAACAATCCTCCCGAATGCATGCCCTCGTGGAATCCGCGGTAGAAGTTGCTCTGCCCTAGTCGAATACGTACACGGTCAGATGCAGCATTGTAAAAAGTATCCTGCTCCTTGCTGGTAACGAAGTCCTGTGGGGTAATCTCAGCCCATCTCTCCGTCTGCGGAGTAAGGTTGCTTACTGTACCAGAACTAAAGACCTCAGCTGCTTCTCGAACAGTGGTGTCAAATATGCGAGTTGAATCAATCTGCCCAGGGGTTCTCCCGCCAAGCATACCTGACTTGCGCTCCTCGCAGTAGATCGCAATGTTCTCTGCGTAGGACTTCCAGTTCTGGAACTCAGGAAATGCATCGAAGTCCTGAATGATTGCTGCTGCTCGCTTATCGTCCGACATTATCCCAGTGTATTACGTTTGCTGTCGTCCTGACCTGAAAGCACTGAGGCTGCTACACCCTTGCGTTTTTTGCCCCTAATGCTCTGAGCTGCTGATGCTTGGCTAGTTTGCTGTGCTCCTGCTGCTTGAGGTGTTACTGGTGGTAAATTGGGCTTCTTAAGTCCCAATGGTTTTCGGATGGCATCAGTCATCTTCTGCGTTCCGCTTTCAAAGAAATCCATTATCTCTCCCATAGGGCTGATGAGATTGAGTCTCAATAGTGATCTGTCAAGTAAAAAGTTAAGGAATATCAATTATTTCTGTATTAGTGCTGGTTAACCCCTTGGCGTTCTTAGCCCTTAGCTCCTGCATAAGCTGTCCAATAAGCTGGCTACCCTCCTCAGTCTTCTTGGTATCGTTCTCAGCTGTCCTAGTATGCCCCTGCATCTCGTTGTCGATTCTCAGGAGCTTGGTATAGTGCTCCAAGGCATTCTTATCCGTACTCCTACTGACGAAGGCTTCGTCTATAAGTATCTTGTTCTTCAGGAGCTTATCCTCCTTGGACATGGGCAATTGACTCTCTCTCTCCTCCTGGATCCTATTAAGCTCCTCCTGGCAGATTGGGTGCTTACGCCACTCCCAAGCCTTCTTCTTGGCCCAGTCCTTCCCGCAGCCAAAGACTCGCATGGCTACCTTCTCAACACCCTCCTTACCTCTGTTCTCTAGCTCAAGGGCGTACTTCCTGTAATCCTGATCTGTGGGCCCTCTAGGCATCTATTTCCTTGTACCAAAGTGTTACATCAAAACCAGCGTATCCTCCAGCTGGCATAAACCGATAACCAGGGGAACGCGGTGGAACACAGACGAAGTAATGCTTATCCCCGTAGTTCCTGTAGACGTTCTCAATCTCCTTGTGGACTGAACGGACTGCAAATGGGCTATTAACCTCACTGCTGATAAAGACCGTACTCATGGGGACTCCGTCGCAACTAACGCTACCAACCATCTCCCCGTCCCTCTCTATGATATGCGTAGGAAGCCAGAGATCATGCCTGTCCCTGTCAGCTAACTCCTGCAATGGAGCCACATCCTCCTGATGAATCTCTCTTAGTTTAGTACCCATTAGTGTATTCTATTGGCTCGTATTTGTACTGCCTAGTACCCCTATCTACCTTAATTGTTGTCAATAACCCCTGCTCCAGTGCCTCAGCTACGTACCTAGCAGCATCCGCAGTATCAGTGGTGTCATCTCGTACTGGGACGGACTTCATTACCCCACCCTTGTGTTCCTCGATCTCGCACCTGTAACGCCTAAGCAATCCTAGTCCGAAATCAGTATCCTTCCTATTAAAGAAACTCCTATGCAGCAGACTTCTTAGCTGGTTAATCCCCTGCCACTTATCCTTAGTCTTATTGATCTTTCGGATATTCGTAGCCCCCAAGGAACTCAATTCACTATAATAGGACTTCGTACCAGTCTTATCCATGTGAGCAGCATCATGCGGGAGACAATGCCCGTAGACATCATAGCCTGAATTGGCGATTGCTCTCAGGTGATCCGCAGTTGTCTTGTGCCGTCCCTGCATGTGCCAGAGCCAAGTGACATTCAATCCGTCGTACTGAACCAACCAAACAGCAGTCCAGTCATCGTAGCCAATATCCCAGACTGCCCAGATGGGGTGATTGACATTAGGAAGTATCTCGCGCTTGAGCTGGAGGTTCTTCTCAATCCTACCAATGGTATCAGCGTAAATAGCTCCCTCCACAGGTACAGCCATAGCCTCCTCTGGGGTGCTGGGGAACTCCCGTCCCATAAAGATACCCTGCTTATCCTTCATCTTCTGGTACCAGATCTTCTGGCCATTGGTGAATTCAACACCTACCTTAGCAGTTAACTCCTCGAAATACTCCCGTGTTAGCTGGGTAAGCATCTCCTCGGGACCATCCATAGTATAGCCAGGGTCCTCGTACCAAGGGAAGAAGCTGAATAAGAAGTCCGTACTTACTCTGTGCTCCTCATTGATCTCCATAGCAGCCTTAACCTGATTATAGAAGTGACCAGCCATACCGCCCTCGTAGGTACTCTCAATGAATACCAGAGCATTGTCACCAGCTGTAGGAAGGGCACCAGTAAGGATCTCCTCTGATCGGTGAGGATCTTTAGCAGCTACCTTCCCCCACTCCGAGATATGCAGGACCTGCGATGTACCACCACGGATCTTAACCTTGGAGCGAATCTTCCAGACTGGGCTGAATACTAGCTCATTCTGGTTGCTGTTAATCTGGTCAACTGTGCAGCGTATCTCCTCATCCATCTCCTGGAATGGGAAGACTACCTTCTCACGCAACAGATCCTTAGCAGCCTCATCGTTGTGGGACTGGATATTAAAGGTACTGTTCTCGTGAGTAAGGGTATACCATAAGCCTATTAAGGCGATTAAGGTGCTCATCCCCAGCTGTCTAGCTTTTAGAATAAGTATCCTTTTGTGACCTAGGACAAATACCTGATAGAGAACCTCGCACTGAGCGGGGTTAGGCTTAAAAGGAACCTTTAATCCATCCTTATTGACGCACACGAACATATTGCCGATGAACCAAATGGGATCCTCAAAAGCCTCAGCACTGACCTCTTGGTCAATTACCTTCTGAATGTGATCTACGTGCTCCTGTATTATCATTTGTCCTTGGGTGCGGGGGAGGGAGTCGAACCCTCGTGGTCCAGCTTATGAGACTGAATGCCGACCGACGGCTCCCCGCATTTAGTAAATATTCTATCGTAACCCTCTCTGAACTTCTTGGGGTCACTTCTATCCCTGTCGCCTTTACCGTTCAAAGTATCTCCTTTAATTCACTCGAAAGCACCTCTAACTCAACTAGAGCTTTATCGTAATTCTTCTTGAGTTCCTTCTTAACTATCTCGTTGATCCCAGCCAGTTTCCCCTGCATGGCCTTGTTTACAACATCAGCAACATGATAACTAATTCCAAGGTCATAGTGACTAATCTTGCAATCCAGCAAAATCTCATCCAATTCAAAGCAGGAATTAAACGCATCAATATCTGCCTGAGCGCTAATTAACTCCTCGCAAAGCTCCTTTATCATTTTTAGCTTCTCCACGTCCATTCAGGGAACCTTGACAACTTTTGGAATATGTCAAGGAAAATTTAGCAATAGGTACCCTTTTTGAACTTTCTAAAATTATTTTCAGAAAAAGGGTGTTTTACTATTGACTTTTGTCTCAAAACTTATTAGTAGTAATAAGTACTTACTACGGTGTGTAACACTGGTTCGGGTAAGGGATAAGGTTCGGGGTTAAGGTTTTGGATAAGTCGTTGAATGAGAGTGGGGTAGGTACCATGCCACTCATACAACACCTCATCCTCCCCTCCCCCCAGTGCTTAGGGG
>UEXN01001452.1_pt1 | contig 18702 bp, 12 predicted proteins | sample 1796711 | NCBI WGS metagenome assembly UEXN01 (sample SAMEA4772470, study PRJEB27181) | metagenome | reverse complement strand
CTGGAACAGTTGTTATTGCAGGTAACTTACAAGTAGATGGAACTCAAACAACAATTAACTCTACTTCTATGTCAGTAGACGACTTAAACTTAACATTAGCAAGTGGAGCAGCAAATGCTGCAGCAGCAAATGGTGCAGGTCTTACGATAGATGGAGCAAGTGCTACACTTCTATATGCTTCTTCAGGTGATAAGTTTGTTTTTAACAAGACGGTAGACGTAACAGGCAATTTACAAACAACAGGATATTTAGCTGTTAATGGTACAAGTGGCAATACAGGTTCAGCATCAGACAGATGGATTGGTGGTGATGGTACAGCAGGAACTTGGTTTTATAATGTACCAACAGGAAGCAATCATTACTTTGCTGTGAATAATTCTAACAAATTAGGTATTAATAGCTCAGGCATAGACATAACAGGTTCAATCGTAGTCTCAGGTACTGTTGATGGAGTAGATATTGCGGCACGAGACGCTGTATTGACTTCTACAACTACAACTGCAGGAGCTGCACTGCCAAAAGCTGGTGGTACGATGACAGGCGCTATCAACATGGGCGCGCAAAATATTACAAATACTAATAGAATTACTTTAGCAGACGGTCTTACAGATACTGGTCAAGCAGGAAGCGCTACAGTGTTTAACGAAAGTGGCTCTACAGCAGACTTTAGAATTGAATCAACTAGTTCTACACACATGCTATTTGTTGATAGTGGTAATAATAGTGTAGGTATTGGTAATTCACAGCCTTCTGCAACATATAAACTTGATGTTGGAGGTGCTGTGAGAAGTAGTGCTACAGCTCCAAGCTTTAATCTACAAGAAACTGATGCATCAAATCAACATTGGGTATTTGGAAGTTATGGTGGAACAGCAGCAATTCGTGATGTTACAGGTGGAACTTATCCAATACAAATTCAAGCGGCTACACCTAACAATACACTATATTTAAAGTCCGATGGCAAAGTTGGTATCGGAACATCTAATCCATTACAGAAACTCCATGTAAATGGCCATATATTATTAGGGGATAATACAACAGATGCTTCTTATTTTGTCCATAGTGGTACTAGTGTAACTTTATCAGCAGATACAGATGTTGGGATAGTAGCAGATGCTAATGATACCTCCGGAACTGCGCCTGCTGGTATAATTGCATTTGGTGCAGGTTCATCCACCAATACAGACGGTAATCAAGACTTTACTGAAGACGAGTTTGGAAATTCAGGATTACCCAGACTTGAATACGGCAGATTCCATAGCAATGGTTATTTTGGAATTGGAACAAATGCTCCAGCTGCTAAGTTAGCTTTTGGAGGTCTTGGACAAATTTGGGTAAATAATGATGCATCAAATCCTTTCGGAATAGATACAGTAGGTGGGGAACTTAGATTATTTACAGGAAACTCAGCTACTTATCAAATGAAGTTTGGTAAAATGGCTACTGATGGCACAACCTTTACAAGTCACTTAACTATAGGAGACGATGGAAGTAATCGTGGCAATGTTGGAATTGGAACAGATAGTCCTTCACATACACTTCATGTTGTAAGTTCAGGCAATGGAGAAATAAAAGCTGAAAGGACTAGTGGTGCAGCAATATTAATTCAAGCTCAATCAGCGAATGGAAAAATAGGAACAAGCTCAAATCATAATCTTGGTTTAAATACCAATGGTACGACTCGTTTAACCATAGACACTAATGGCAATGTTGGAATTGGAACGAGTAGTCCTGCTCAAAAACTTCATGTAAGTGGTAATGTTACAATAGATACAGATGCTAACTCAAAATTTACAATTGGTGATGGAGGCACGGATGCAATAACTCTGTATGGAGGTTCAGGAGACGAACTGTATATTGGAGCAAATGCTGCATATAAATTAAGATTTAAAACTGATGGCAATATTGTTATGGATAATGGCGGAAGTCTTGGAATTGGAACGAGTAGTCCAGCACATCCTTTAAGTGTACAAGCAGCTAATGCTAAAATTACAGCCTGTTCTACAGCTGATAGTCAGGTAATTGGATTTCAAGCCAGATATCTTCTAGACCATGCTACTCTATATGGTAGTTTTGAATATCATACTGGAGACGCTCAATTATATATTGATAACAATTTTACTGGAAATAACGGAGTATACGGTGATATTAATTTTCGAAACAAAGACAATGGTGGTAGTTCTTTAGTTAGTAGAATGAAAATTAAAGGTTCAACTGGTAACGTTGGAATTGGAACTACAGACCCAAAAGCAAAACTTCATGTACAAGGCGATGCATTTATAGGTGAGTACAATGGCTATGAAACAGAGATGCCGTCCAACTCAGCTACTCTGCATATACATGAAAAAGCTTCAGGTTCAGGAGTTGCTTTAGGCGACGAAACTCATGTAGTTATCAGTACAGGAGCAACTTCCACAGGTGCTCAGGGCTACCAAGGGTCTTTATGGTTTGGTACTTCAGATCATCCTGCTGGTGGTAGTGCTACTAACTCTACAGGTACTCAATTTGTTTGGAGAAACGCGGGTATAGCTTCGGGTACAGATGCAGATACTGGAGCTGCAACTGGAAATGGAAACTTAGAGTTTTATACTAATAATGGAGGAAGTAGCGGAACAAAACGTTTAGCAATAGAACGGTATGGTAATATCGAAACAGCACTGGGAGTACCCTTTCATGCGGCTACGGGTAGAACAGGAGGAGTTAATATTACAACTTCTTATACAAATGTTCTTAATATGTCTTCCCTGGGTTCAGGAGGAGCAAGAGGTTTTTATCTTGTAACAGTAGTTAGGCAGGGAGGTACTGTAGGAACAGCTATAATAATGTTAATTGGTACGTCAAGTACTGGTAATAGTTATATATACGATACCCTTATATCTAATAGCTTACAAGCTCAAATGAGCGGATCTTGGCTACAGATAAAAATGTCATCAGGCGGAGCAGCTGTGCATGCAACAGCAGTTCCTATAGGCTTAACAGGAGTAGGAGGTTAATATGGCAGTAACATTAAAACAAGCACAAGCAGTACATTCTGTATATATTCAACGAAAAACTGAGTATGCAAAAAGATCAGATAAGTGTATGGTAGAATTTCAATTAGGTAGAATAACAAAAGAAGACTGGGAAGCAAAAAGACAAGAAGTAAAAGATTTATTGCCTTACCCAGAAGGTGTAGATAAACAAGAAGCTTTGCAATTCGTTGCAGATGACACAGGCTGGGAAATAACATAATATGGCAAAAACAACAGTACCAGGATTATACATAGCAGATGGCGCAATAACAGCAGCCAAGCTTAGTAGCACCCTCGATTTATCAGGAGTTACTATTACTGTTGCAACAGCCAGTACAGGAGACAGCGACACTTCCGTAGCTTCTACAGCTTTCGTACAGCAAGAAATAGCTGCTCTTGTAGACAGTTCTCCAAGCGCACTCAATACCCTCAATGAGTTAGCTGCAGCAATCGGGGATGACGCAAGTTTTAGCACTACTGTAACAAATAGTATTGCTACTAAACTACCTTTAGCGGGTGGAACACTTACAGGAAATTTAATAATCAATACTACAGGGTCTATACAGATACCAGTAGGTACAACAGCACAAAGACCAACAGCCGCACAAGGACAACTAAGATTTAATACTACTACAAGTAAACCAGAGATATACAATGGCTCAGCTTGGGCAGATGTAGGTGGAGGTGTAGAGTCTGTAAACAGTGCAACTGGAGTAGTTGTTCTAACAACAGCAAACATTACAGAGAATACAAACTTATATTATACAGACGCAAGAGCAGACGCACGTATCGCAGCAGCAACTACAGATGATCTAAGCGAAGGCTCAACAAATTTATACTTTACTACTGCGAGAGCAAACTCGGCATTTGATGGCAGACTTTCAGGAAGTACTGGAGTTACTGTATCAAATGGAGCAGTCTCTATCGGACAGGACATAGCAACGTCTACAAGTCCTACTTTCCAGAACTTAACATTGAGTGGTACAGACTCAATTAAAGTTCCTTCAGGTACTACAGCACAAAGAAGTGGCTCACCTGCAAATGGAATGTTAAGATATAATTCTAGCACTAACGAATTTGAAGGATATGCAGACAGTGCTTGGGGTGCAATCGGTGGAGATACAACTTCCAGCGTAGACTTATATACAGCAACTGGAAACGGTAGTACTTCTACTTATGATACAGGTAAGAATCCACAATCAGAAAACAATACATGGGTATTTATAGGTGGTGTATACCAACCAAAATCAACATATAGTTTCAGTGGTACACAAATTACACTTTCAGAAAATTTACCAAATGGGGAAGATTTAGAGGTAATCACTGGAACGGTTTCAACATACAATCCAACGGATGCTATCTTGGGTCAGTACAACGTAACGACATCAAATACCGCGTCCTATGACACAAGTTTGACGACTGAAAATGAAAATAATGTTTTCGTTTTTGTTGATGGAGTATATCAGCCAAAATCTTCATATACTTATAGCGGAAGTACTTTGACTTTAGATGCAGTTCCTACATCGGGAATGTCACTTGAAGTATTGGTTACACGTTCAATGAATGCGGCAACAGTAACAACGGGCTTCCTTGCAGACGATGCTGTAACGACAGTAAAAATATTGGATGCCAATGTAACTGCGGGTAAACTTGCTTCATCTTTAGACTTGACTGGAAAAACAGTAACAGTTGCAACAGCGAGTGCAGGAGACAATGATACTTCTGTAGCTTCGACTGCATTTGTACGACAAGAAATAACTTCTTTGGTCGATAGCGCACCCGCTGCGATGGACACATTGAATGAGTTAGCAGCAGCTTTAGGCGATGACGCTAACTTTAGTACTACTGTAAATAATAGTATTGCATTAAAAGCGCCGCTCGCAAGTCCAGACTTTACAGGAGATGCCACTTTTGATACAGCTACATTAGTTATTGATTCTACAAATAATAGGGTTGGTATTGGAACGAGTAGTCCCAACCAATTATTACACCTAAATAACTCAACTTCATCCTCTGATAGTGCTAGTATTAGAATCATATCAGGCAGTGCTGGTCTAGCTAGGATTATGTTTGGTGATACTGGTTATGGTTCAAGAGGTAGAATCGTATACGATAATTCTGATGATTCCTTACAGTTATGGGGAGCTGATAGTACCACTTCAGCAGAAAGAATGCGTATTGATTCTTCAGGCACAGTTGGAATTGGTACTACTCCAAAAACCACCAACACTTTTCATGCAGACATGTTTGTAGGTCCAAGTCTTTATATTGCAAACTATTCTTCTGGGTCAAATCAACAATCGGTTTTTGGAAGTAATACATACTATAATAGTGGATATAAAGCTGTCACTGGAGATACCTCAGCATCGATGGTGAATTTTAGTCAAGGAAATGTTACATTTGATACTGCATCAACTGTATCAACTGATGCTGCTCAATCTTTTACTACCAAATTCTATATTAAAAACAATGGCAATGTTGGAATTGCAACGAGTAGTCCTGATAGTTTGCTACATCTTCATAATACTTCGCAAAACTCTTATATACATATGTCAGGAGGTGGCAGTCTTGGAGAAACATATGGTGGTTTTATTAGAGGTTATGGTGTTTCAGGTGAGGGCGGACATTTAGAACTTGGAGTATTTGATAATGCAACTAAAAGAGTTGGTATAGAAATAACTCAACAAGGTAATGAGATTATATTTGATACAGCAGCAACAGAACGCCTAAGAATAGATCCAAATGGTAAAATCTTTATGAATGAAGGCGTGCCGTTTAGTTGGACAGATAGTTCACTAAACGTATCAGCTGAAATTTATGGGGACTCATCCGACAACTTAATATTCAGAAATACATCTGCAAAAACAGAAAGAATGAGAATTACTGCAACAGGCAACGTTGGAATTGGTGGTAATGCATCTCCAGCACAAGCATTAGAGGTTTATAGAAACTCATCTTCAGGCTCTGCTGGTGGTTATTCAGCATTAAGTTTGCGTAATGACCATTCATCAGGTTATATGGCATTGCAGTTCCATGAAGGTGGTACTTTGCGTGGTGATATATTATTTCAAAATGGCACTGATGCTATGCAATTTAGAGTTGGTGGTGGCGGTACAGAAAGAATGCGTATTGATTCTTCAGGCAACTTGTTGGTGGGTAACACAGTTGTTAATCCTGTTAGTGGATTTGCTTCTCAAAGAGGTTTTGGTTATGAAGCGTCAACAGGTAAAGTTGAAATTGCTACAGATGCTAATGCTGCTGTTATGGAGCTTGGCAAGAACAACGCTAATGATGGAAGTATTTTAGTATTTCGTAAACAATCTAATGTAGTTGGAAGTATTGGTGCTAATTCAAGTGATATCTACATAGCTAGTACAGGCACATATTCAGCAGGTCTGATGTTTGAAGGTTCTAGTGGAGCTCAAGATATACGTCCTTGTAGTAGTACAGGTGCTTTATTAGATGCAGCAGTTGATTTGGGAGATTCATCAGCAAGATTCAAAGACCTCTACCTTTCAGGCGGTGTTCATCTAGGCGGTACAGGTGCAGCAAACAAACTTGACGATTATGAAGAAGGTACTTTTGACCCAACCCTTACAACTGATTCAGGCTCAGTCACAATGTACACTTCTTACAACACTCTTGCATATACAAAAGTGGGTAGAGTTGTAACCATAACAGGAATGTTAGCTTTAACTTCAGTCTCAAGTCCAACTGGACAAATTATTTTTGGAAACCTGCCTTTCACTATGGCTAATCTGACAAATAGAGCAGCACAAACACGACCAACTATACATATCTATGCAAGTGGTTCAGGAGCTCCAACTCAAAATCAGTACTTTCCAGCATTTATTGCTTTTAATGAAGGAAGTACATCAGGACTTATCGTAGCAACTTACGCTTCTGCTAGTGATACTACAATAGCAAACTGGTTTGCAGCAGGAAGTGATATATTTGCAAACTTTTCATATATAACAGCTTAATAACTAATATACCTAGTGGATTCTAGGTACGGACATAGGAGAAAATAAAATGGCAATAACAAAAGAATTAATAGAAGATAAAATAGAAGTTGTAGGAGACTACAAAACTATACAAGTAAGAACAGCTACAGTTATCAAAGAAGATGGTGTAGAGCTTAGTAGGTCTTTTCATAGACACGCATTAGAATGTGTAAGCTCTGTAAAAAATGATGACGATAGTTGGACTCATACAGATACAGACGTGTCTGGAGAGTCTACAGAAGTTCAAGGCATTACAACAGCAGTGTGGACAACAGATATTAAGAACGCTAAGAAAACAGCGAACGAAGCAGCAGATATTTAAGGATAAAAAATGACAACTAAAATCAAATCAGGACTAATAGCAGACAACGCAATAGTAAGTGCGCATATATCATCGGGTGCAATATCTTCCGCACATTTATCATCTATTGATACCGACAATGTATCTGAAGGTTCTTCGAATCTTTACTTTACGACTGCAAGAGCAAGAACTTCCCTAAGTGTTACAGATTCGGGCGGAGATGGATCTTTAGCTTACGACAATAGTACGGGAGCTATAACGTACACTGGGCCAAGTGCTGCAGAAGTACGCGCACACATTAGTGTCACTGACTCCGGAGGTGACGGCTCATTAGCATATAGCAATGGAGTAATTACTTATGTAGGGCCCAGCGCTTCAGAAGTACGTGCGCATTTAAGTGCGGGTACAGGGGTAACTTATTCAAGTGGAGCAATCAGTATAGGACAAAGCGTAGCAACTACAGCTTCTCCAACTTTTGCAGATATAAATGTTACTGGAAATATAAATGTTACTGGCGACTTAAATACTGTGTCAGTAACTGATTTAGATGTCACAGACCAAACGATTACTTTAGGAGCAGGACAAAACGAAGCAGCTTCAGGTGGTTCAGGTATTGTAGTAGATGGTTCAAGTGCAAGTCTTTTATGGGACGAGGCAAATGATGAATGGGACTTTAATAAAAGTATAAATGTAACTGGAAATATCGCAGTATCTGGTACTGTTGATGGTGTAGACATTGCGGCTCGAGATGCAGTACTTACAAGTACTACGACTACTGCTGGTGCGGCACTACCGAAAGCTGGTGGAACTATGACTGGTAATTTAGTTGTTCAAAGTGATGGTGGAAATGAACAATTCGTAATTAAAAGACAATCTACACAGAACGAACAATTAATTCTTGGATTTCATTCATCTGATTATGCCACTATACAATCTATAGAACAAGGCGTTGCATATAGATCTTTAGCTTTAAATCCAAGTGGTGGCAACGTTGGAATTGGAACGACTGCTCCAGCAAACCCTTTAAGTATAAGTGTTCAAACACATGGGTTATATAGCCAACATAGGCCATCAAATAGTAATGGTGTTGGGCAAGAAATGTATTATAAATTTAATACAGCAGATGGAACTCCTGAAATATTCAGTTCAATATACTCAGAAATAGAAAGTAATGCTAATGGTGCGGAATCAGGAAAAATTGCATTAAGAGCTGCTAAGGCAGGAAGCTTATCAACTGGCTTAATTTTAATTGGGTCTACAGGCAATGTTGGAATTGGAACGAGTAGTCCTGCAAAAAAATTAGAAGTTGCAGTAACAGGTAGTAACCAAGCATCTACTGTAAGAATACAAGGTACTGATGGTAATGGTAATGGACATCCATTAGATTTAAAAATGGATGGTGCTACTGATACTTTTTCTATGCTAATTGGAAATGGAGGAGGTGCTACTCCTGATGTAGTTTTATTCAGTGGAAATAGAAATGGCAATGTTGGAATTGGAACGAGCAGTCCTTCATTTGGAACAGGTAGTGGATTAGAAATTGAACGAGCTGGAATAGCAACATTAAGATTACAAAATAGTAATAGTAAATCTGTAGAAATAACACAAGATTCAGATTTTAAAATAGAATCTATGAATAGTGGTGCAGATATAATCTTAATGCCTACTGCCAATGTTGGTATCGGAACAACTTCTCCAGGTCTGAAACTTGAAGTTGATTCTGGTAGCTCTTCAGATATAGTTAAATTTGGAAATGATAATGGGAGCTTTATTCTTGGTAAAACAGCAAACTTAGCAAGCATAGACTTAGCTTCTGATGCTGATTTAAGAATTCGTCATGGAAGCACAATTTCAGGATATTTTGATGCTTCAGGCAACGTGGGAATTGGAACGAGTAGTCCTGATGATGAACTTGATGTAGAAGGTTCTGACCCTGCAATAAGATTAACAGATACTTCTGCTAGTGGTTATGCAAGACTTTTCGCAAATAATGGAAGCTTATTATTACAATCAGATGAAGGTAATTCTGTAAATAATAGCATTATTGGTTTTGATGTAGATGGCACAGAAAGAATGAGAATTGACTCATCAGGCAATGTTTGTGTAGGAACTGTTCATGATGGTGCTCATGGTCTCACAATTGACCAAGGCATGAATTTAAGTTTTGGAACTGGTAACGATAATGAATCTTATGTAAACTTCTTCAGACAAGCATCAAGTGCAGCAGCTGTAATGGCTACAGGATATAAATATACCGACACAGCGAATAAAATGCAATCCTCTTATGGCAGCAGTTGGGCAAAATCTGCTATTACTGCAAACTATGGAACGGTAAGATTTTATACTGATGCAGCTGCAGCTAATGCAATAGGTACAGACTTAGTTCCAACAGAAAGAATGCGTATTGATAGTGGCGGTAAAGTTGGTATTAATAATAGTAATCCTACAGCTAAGCTTACTGTAACTGATGAAGACGCTGGTCAAGCTATGGTACACGTGCGTAATTATTCTACTGGTGCTACTGGTAGTTTTGGTAATGCTCACTCCGCAGAATTTAGGTCAGCAACTTCTACTACTACTCATGGAATGCTGATTCACCATAATGAAAATAATATAGATAGAAGAACGTTAGATGTCGCTGATTCTACTGGAGTTTTTGCATCTTTTGTACAAGGTAAGCTTGGAATTGGAACGACTAGTCCTGGAGCAAAGTTACATATATCTGAGGCTACTAATATCGATATGTCAGGCTCAGCAGATGGTCAATTAAGGATTGAAGGTAATGGATATAGTGCAGCAATTGCTTTAAATGCGACTGCTATGAATATATATAATAACTCAAGTGCAAGATCTATTATACTTGGTACTAATGAAACAGAACAATTCCGTCTAAGTACTTCAGGAAATATACATGCTCAATCTGCTAGCCAAAATAGGTTAGTATTAGGAAGTGCAGGTAGTACAGGTGCGGTTAACAATACTTCAAATTGGATTCGTGGTAATTCGGGTTCATTAGAATTTAATGCTGCTTCTTCAGGGTATACTTGGGAGTGCACTGGTACGCCCAGATTAGCTATGTCTTCTACAGGAGTTATAACACAAACAACTGCAGGAACTTCTGATAGTTATGATATGTTTCTTAGATCTACAGATGGTGGAGACCCTGGCCTGGCAATCACAAGAGATAATGTTGTAGGATTTGGTATTGCTGTAAGAGCTTCATCAAATGATTATGCAGATTTACAATTAAATACCAGTGGACAAACTGGTTTTACTGAAGAAGGAAAAATTAGAATAAGAGGTGATAATGTTACTGGCTTACATGGTAAAGTATATGTAGGAGAGGCTGAAAGCAATACAACAGACCCAGAAGCAGTACTACATATCAGAGGAAGTACAATGCTAGAAAGCAAAGTTGCTAACATAGGCTTAGGAACTCATACTCCTCATTTTACAGTAGGAGAAAGTGGAGAATTAGAATTTATGCATCAATTTGTAGGTACTTTTTCTGGTGGCGATACTGTTGTATTTACATATGAAGCGACGTCCTGGAAATCTTGGTATTTTGAAGTAAAAATTGCAAGTACCGATGGGTTCTATATAGGTAGAGCTGGTGGTTATAATAATAATGGAGGCCCTACACACAACTCAGAAGAAGGAGATACAGTAATGGCAAGTATAACTCCTAGTTATAGTGGACAGCATGTAGTAATTACAATAGCAGTGGATGGTCAAGTTCACCCAATGATGAAATTTAAATTTGCATGTGGCGGAGGTGAAGGACACCCTAAGGCAAGTAGATGTAAACTAGTAGTAAATAGTTAAGGAGAAATATGAAAACAACAAGAGTAACGGATTTAATGGAAGGAATGTCTGAGGAAGTAAAAGCGAAAGCTGGAGCAGATGGACAAATAATGCTTGAGAAAATGGAAACAGATAAAGAACCTATACTTCTTTTTTATGATACTATTGAAGAAGCAAATGCAGAAGCCCTTTCTTGGACTTAATAAAAAACCCGCGTAAAGCGGGTTTTTCGTTTTATGACTCTTCCGAAACTTCGTCAGGGTCTTTTTCAACTTCCTCTTTCAATCTGGCTGTTAAACCTTCTTGAGCGATAAGATGTTGGTCATGCTCCATTCTATTTACTGCAATCTTTTGCTGTAAATTATTTAGTGACTGTACAATGTATTTTGCAGTATCACTTAAATCAGAAATCACATATTTTTTATCATCAAGAACCAATACTGGTTCTTCGTTGGTTACTTCTGTCGACATAATTTTCTCCTTTATTTAAAAATATCTTGCCAATTTCCTTGTGTACTAGCTTTAGCATACTCAGTAGCACGGTTTTCAAAAAAGTTGGTATGCTCAACGGCGTTGACTTGCATGTCAATCCAAGGTAAAGGGTTTTCATTGCTATGAAATATAGCTTTCAGTCCTATACCGAGTAATCTTCTATCCGCAATATAACGAATATACTCTTTTACTTCTTTTGCTGTTAAATCAGGTACATCTGCTTTATCGAAACAAATATCAATAAAGTTATCCTCTAATTCTACAGTCTTTTCAGCAGCACAGTAAATTTCATACTTTAACTTATCTGTCCATAGCTCAGGGTTCTCCTGCATGAAAGTTCTAAATAGTTTTGATAGACCTTCTACATGAAGAGACTCATCCCTTATAGACCATGTAACAATCTGTCCCATTCCTTTCATTAAGTTATGTCTTGGATAGTTAAGAAGAATAGCAAAGCTACTAAATAACTGTACTCCTTCTGTAAATGCACTATATACTGCCATTGTTTTTGCCATATCAAATGGAGTTTCCATACTGAAATCTTGTAGATATTCATGTTTCTCCATCATAGCATGTATATCAAAAAATTCTTGATACATATCTTCTGACTTTCCTAAAGTCTCCAGTAGTAGCGAGTATGCTTCTTGGTGTACTGCTTCCATAGCAGCATAACTAACAAGCATCATTCTTACTTCTGGTTGTTTAAATGTAGGTAAGTAATGCTTTGCATAACCTCCACATACGTCTACATCTGCCTGAGTGAAGAACTTAAAGATATTGTCTAATAATACTCTTTCGCCTTCACTTAATTTTTCTCTATAATCCTTTATATCATCTTGTAATGGTACTTCTTCTGGAAGCCAATGCATTTGCTGTTGTTTTTTGTAATTCTCAAATGCCCAAGGATATTGAAAAGGTTTATAATATTCTCTTTCTTTTAGTAAACTCATTTATCCCTCACAGTTTAGACAATCTGATTGCTCAAAGATTATCTCTCTTTTTACTTTATTTGATACATTATCTGCACGACTAATCGCTTCACTTCGTAAATAGTAAAGAGTTTTCATATTTTTTGCCCACGCTAACATATGAATGTTATGCAAATCGCCTTTATTTACATCAGGTGGAAAGAATAGATTGACACTCTGTGATTGACAAATATAATCTTGTCTCATACTTGCGTGTTCCACTACCCATGCCTGATTTATTTCTACTGCGGTTTTAAAGATTTCTCTTTCTTCATCAGTCAAGAACTCTAAATGCTGACAGCTTCCTTTATTTGTTATGATACTTGTCCAAGTTGTATCAGTATTCTGATTATACTTTTCCAGTACTTCTTCTAAAAATTTGTTCTTCATTAAATAAGAACCAGACTTAGTTTTCTGTGTAAAAGCATTTGCCCTGTAAGGCTCAATGCTTGGACTTGTGTTTCCACAAATTATACTACTTGAAGCATTTGGCGCTATTGCGAGAAGATGAGCATTTCTTACTGAACATGAATCATCATCTGGACACGCACCTTTTTCTACTGCAAGTCTTTCTGTTTCTGTTTGAGCCTGAGTCTTTATATGTTTAAATATCTCCAGATTCGCGGCAGTTGCCATTGCACCTTCAAAAGCTATTCCAGTCTTTTGCAGATACGCATGAAATCCCATTGCACCAAGACCAATACTTCTCTCTCTTTCAGCACTGTATCGAGCTCTTTCTAATTCTGTGGGTGCGTTAGCGATGAAGTAAGTAAGCACATTATCTAAGAAGCGTACTAAATCTGGTATAAACGCTGGATGATTTTTCCAGTCGTCATAGTACTCAAGATTTACACTTGATAGACAACATACTGCTGTTCTTTCTTCATTTGTTGCAAGAGTAATTTCAGAACAAAGATTAGAATGATTTACTTTCAGTCCTTTTCTTTTCTGAAACTCGGGTAAGTCTGCCTGTACGGCATCTTCAAACATCAAGTATGGTTCTCCCGATTCCATACGATTCTGTAGTAACTTTACCCAAAGTGTTCTTGCACTGACTACACTTTTGACTTCTCCACTATGAGGGTCTCTCAACTCCCAGTCGTCGTTGAAGTTATCTTCGTGAGCAGCCCTATGTATAATCTCCATAAACTTGTCTGGAATTACTACTCCATGATGTAAATTAGTACACTTACGGTTAGTATCACCGCCAGTAGGCTTTCGTACATCTAAGAACTCCTCTATCTCGGGGTGAGACATGTGCAGATAAGATGCGTAACTACCCCTACGAGTTACTCCTTGGCTAAATGCCAACATTTCTGCATCTACTACTTTCATAAATGGAATAACACCAGTGGACTCTGAGCCTTTCGACGTCTTTGTGCCTTGGGCACGAACATCGCTCCACCCGCCGCCGATTCCACCACCCATTGATGATAGATATGCGTTCTCAGTGTAATGCCCTGTTATACCTTCTCTGCTGTCCTCTACGTAATTTAAAAAACAACTGATAGGTAATCCTCTCTTTGTTCCACCATTGGATAACACAGGTGTAGCAAACATAAACCAGAGATTACTGGCATAGTCATATATACGCTGTGCATGTGCTTTGTCATCAGCAAAAGCTTCTGCAGCTCGTGCAAATGCTTCCTGAGGACTCTTTTCATCTCCTACAAGATATCTATCCTGTAGAGTTTTCTTACTGAACTCAGTAATCATACTGTCTTTACTATAATCTATTTTAACCATCTTCTCGCCTTTTAATTATTTCCTCGTTTATAACTTGGATATTATCTTTGCCGATTGCTTCTTCTGAGTAAGTGACTAAGTCCATTAACTCTACATTTAACAGAAGTTGCTCTGCATTTTCGTTTAGTGATTGTATGTATTTATATTTGCCTTCTATAGGACAAGCGTCATATATGTCAAATACTGTACCATACTGTTCCATTAATTGTACTGCGCGTTTTGGGCCAACTCCAGGTATTCCTGGAACATTGTCTCCTTTATCGCCAGTTAGACATTTGAATGTAATATAATCTTCGATTTCAAAGTCATAGTGTTCGTCCCAATTATGTACTGTTGTTTCTTTTCGAGTAACAGTACTGAATCTTGAGACTTTATCGTTTATAAGTAAATCCCAATCTCGGTCAGATGAAATCATCCAACACTCATCAAAATTAAACTTATCTAAATTCATACTTATGTATGCTGCTATATCATCAGCCTCAACTCCTTTGAATTGTAGGACTGTATGTTTTTCTTTTAGCAAAGTAAGTGTATTACTAAACTCTGCCATAAACATTGCAAACTCTTTCTCTTCTTGAGGAGTCTGTTCTGCGTATTTTTCTTTACGGTTTGCCTTGTATTCGGGTAATATAGCTTTTCTATAACTACTACCGCCATCGGCAGTAATTATGATTGTACCTGCATTATATGATTTTGCTAAACTTTCTACTGTTCGTGCATAATCATATTTGAAGTCTAATACACCTTGATGTTTCCATCTAAATGCAATATTAAGACCATCAACTATCAGCAAGTTCCCAATCGGAGCTGGGTTCCCAAGGCTTGAGAACGAAATCGCCATTTGTAAATTTAATCTCCTCTTTATCCAGCCAGTCTTCTAATATAAGAACGTATGCACCCAGCCAGGCAATATGCATATATCTCAATGTATTTTTAGGTTCTCTTGTTGTTGCTACAAAGAACTTACCATGATTCTCGCGAAAGACGAGAAGCGGTTCTTGTTTCATCTGTTGAGCCTGTTTACAAATCTTACTCCACCACTTAAAGAAGTTATTACTTTTTTGTGTGAATATCTTAGCATCAAACCCTACATGCTTGTAGAACTTTACCTCTACACAGAAAATGTTATGTTTTCCGTGTACTCTCAAATCTCCTTTAATCTTTCCACTACCAGATCCTGGAGTTTGTTCCCATTTTTCTTGGGTTACTCTATCGAGAATAGAAATTACTTGTTGCTCTCCTCGATTACCTTTCTGTCTTGGATTAACCATCTAAATGACTAACCTTATCTTCTTTTATTACTTCTATTTTGGACAATAGTGGGTGTGTCCAACCATGTGATACTATGTAAGTATTCAAATTTTCCTCTCTTAGTAATAGTTCTACTAATTTTTCTTTCCCTAACTCATCTAACACATTTGTTACTTCGTCTAAGAATAGGGCGTTTATTCGTGACTTTGATATACTGCTCATTAGTTTCCTAATAGCAAGTAGAGTAGAAGTATTAACTCTTGCAAGTTCACCTGCACTGAGAGCTAAGATATCTACTGGTTTACCATTGTCATCTATTTCTACATTTAGTTTATCGTTGAGTACTACAAACTCTAAACTGAATCTACCATCTGATAGTTCTGCTAAATATTCATTTGTAAGTTCTTCCAAGTCTTTTACTAAATTTTCTATTTTATAAGCAAGTAGTCCATTTGTGCTAAATGCTTTTTTCAATATTTCTATATGCCCAAGCTTTTCTTCTACTATAGATATTTCTTGTGTAAGAGAAGCTAATTGGTCTTCAAAATCTTGTTGTTGTTCTTCTATAATTGATATACGAGTATTATGTCTTTCTATTCTTTCATTCTCTGCAGCTACATCTTCCCACGCATCACGGTTATCTTTTATCTTTACCTTTAACTCATTAATTTTTGCTTCAAGTGCTATTGGAGCTAATACTTCTGTTGGTAATGTTCCATCTATATCTCTGAACAGGTCTTCCCACTCTTCTATCTTTCTTTTTGCAACTATTCTTATCGTATTAACTCTTGTAGCTTCTGTTTTTTCTTTTGTTAAATCTACTATTTGCATTTCATAATGCTTAGCTTTTTCAGAATGATACTCTATTTGTTTTTGTACAAAATCTTCATCTATATCTTGATGACATGTGGGACACTCGCCTTTCATAGTTTTATACTCTTTTAGAGATTCCAAATGTTCATTAGTTTTATACTTTGCTAAAGTGATATTCTTACTTAGAGGAGCTACATCAAAATCTGCAGTATATTCCTCTAATTGTTCTTTGTAAGCGGTAACATCTATTTCACTTAGTTGTTCCTTTGTAAAATTATTTTTATTAATTTTTTTATTTATTTCAGTGATATTTTCATATTCTATCATAAGAGAACGTAAAGTTTTATCATCTTCTTCCGACACAAATGGTAGATCGATCTTCGATAATAGTGAGGTATCTTCCATTTTATTATCTGACAACCATTTATTTATTGTGTCAATTTTACCTTGCAGTCGTGTAGCTTCTGTTCCAGAGGCTCTTGCTAAGTCTTTGAATACTTCAAAATATTCTACATAATTATTTAACTGCAATAAGTCTATTAAAAATCTTTTTCTATTTGTATCTGTAGCAGTAAGAAACTGCAAAGATGCATTAGTATTTTGATATACAATCTGACTAAAAGTTTTATGGTCGATACCCATAACTTCTTCTAAAGTTTTATAGGTATTTGTAGCTGTATGGCTTGATATATCTTCTCCATTCTTATAGAGTTTTACTTTAATATTACCTCTACGAACTACATCTATTTTATATTCATCATCTACTACATCAAGAGACAAAGATATATCATAGCCATTATTGACTTCACGATTTGGTATGTCTGCTTTCTTAATTCCTTTCGAGTTTTTATTGAAAAGAACTTCCTCTAATATGAGAGGTATAGAGGATTTACCTGTACCGTTAGTACCAACTAATTGTGTTACTATACTTTCGGTTAAATCTAACTCATTATCTGCTCCATAACTGAAACAATTACTCCACTGCAACTTCTTTAGCGTAATCACTAAACACTCCTAAAATATTTTTAACTTTATCTTCGTTCAACTCTAATATATAACTTAAATACTCATTAAGTTCTTCTTCCATTGACATCTCTTTATCTAATACTAAAGTTGCTTCTGTTTTTCTTTTTATGACTTTTTTATCAAGTAACTCACTATTTTTGATATTACTTAAGTCTGATACATCACCTTCTATTTCATAGATAGTATGGTGAAAGTCTGTTTGTACCATTTCATCTTCGCTTACTACTGTTTTTCTTAATAGCTGAGGAAGGTCAAATTGATGCCATGTCCAACTCCAATCTTCATCAAAATGATGAGTTTGGTTGTCTATAAGTAGATATCCTGTTTTTACTAAGTTTCTATGAAAACTTGTAGTCATAGGACTACCAGGGTATATTATATTCTTTTGTGTATTTTCATGTGAGTGTAAGTCTCCTGCAAATACATACTTGAATTTATCAAATCTATCTAAGTCTACTTCAGGCTGTACGTGAGGAGGTATTTCACCACGAACATGAGTAAAAAGATAATAGGCATCTAACATTTCTATGCTTTTCTTTTTGTGTAAATCAGCATAAGGTAATATTGCCCAATCATCTTCATAATAAGTTTCATCTATAACTTCTACAAGTGGGTTAATACTTGTAGTTGCTTTTTTTAAGTTTGTAAAGAAAGTTTTATTTTTACGAGTAGCTTCATGATTTCCATCAAAAATAATCGTTCTCTTACTAACGCCCTTTACAAAGTCAAAGTAAAGACTAAGTTCATCCATGGTAGGGACTCGATCAAACAAGTCCCCGCCAATGATATGTAAGTCAATTCTATCACACTTTTCAATCTCTTGAATTTGCTCAAAGAACATCTTATAACGTGAGCATGCCCATGCCATAGGAACATTCTTTTGTCCCAGCTTAATATGCCAATCTGCTGTAAATAGAATCATAACTTTCCTTAACTAATGTCAAATTCGTCGCTAATAGACTCATCTGGTTTTGAGTTGTCTGCACCTTCTCTTAATCTATCAAGAAGTTCTTTCTGAGCGTCTGGAGTTGGTCTTGTTAAGATTTCATCCATAGACTTAAGGTCTACTACTAGCTCTTGCTCTTCTTCAGTTAAAGGTCTTGGTTTGCATTTTAATGCTTGTAATTGGTACTCAACATTGTAAGCCATTGGTCCAGTCTTAACTCTTTTAAAGCATACATCCCACCCTGTTTCAGGGTCAGTTGGGTCTCCGAGGTCTTCCGCGGCTACCATTACTTGTTCCAGTAGTTTCTTCTTAAGATTTAAGACTTTGACTTTACCATCAT
>UEXN01001449.1_pt1 | contig 18706 bp, 22 predicted proteins | sample 1796711 | NCBI WGS metagenome assembly UEXN01 (sample SAMEA4772470, study PRJEB27181) | metagenome | reverse complement strand
TCTGTAACTCAGTAGGCGTGTTCTTACCTGCCTTAACTTCAATACCAAAGAACTTACCTTTATAACAACCTACTATGTCAGGCACACCACTCTTACCATATCCACCTGTCGCAGGGAAAAAGTAATAAGCACCTATCTCTTTTAAGTAAGCCACAATTTTTTTCTTAACTTTACCTTCGGGGGTCATAGCCATACATCACTCCTTTTTGTGGGGACTGGCTTCAGTATATACAGTTGTGTTTGTATTACAAGTCTTGTGTGTTATTTAGTAACATAGTATATGTTCTCTGTGTACTTGTACCCAACACCACGTACAAACTCCCCGTTGTCAACAATACTTAGCGATGCCATTTTGTTACTTAGGTCTTCGTCAAGTTTCTCCACAGGTATGTTGTAGCTACCGTCAGTCAAGAACTTGGTATTGTATGGGTCTAGTGTGGGGGTATTCAATGCACTACTGGCAGAAACGTAGAGGGTTTGTACATTCACCTCGTGATAGTCAACCACTGTCTCCCCCCTATGATTATCACGTATAAAGCACGCATACATCTCGTCTTGTGCGCCAACCTCAACAAGTAGCGCTATTTCTTCTCTGTACTTAGATAGGTTGTCTGCAAGAACAGGGTCTAAGAACTTCACGCCTTGATCTTGCATACGCATCATCTCGGCAAGTATAGGTATTTCATCAGCTAGGTCTGTCCTGCCATACAACACTTTTCCTGCACCCATCGTCTTACACAACTTATTGACCTTATCACGTTGGTTGTCAACTATCTTACCGAACTCAGTCGTTAGATCCCTGAATGTACACCTCACTATATCAGCCAACGTGTTCGGGCGTAGATACTTACGTGCATTAGATACCGCTTTCTCATAGCGTTTAGACGCAACGGTGCGATACTCAGTCTTACTGTTGTATGGGCAGAACCTCTTGTTACGTATCAAGGGACTCTCTACCTTGTAGGTATAGTCGGTGTGTGTATGCGCACCAGTGGTACTATCAAATACCTGACGCGCATCAACCACCAATTCACCTATAACAAATACATCATTAGGGACATACACGTACACACAACCCTTACCACCATGATAGACTGCTTTGGCATCGGGTATGTGTGCGATAGAATCTAGTACGAACCTACCAAACCTAGTAAAGTATTCGGTAATATTGGGGTCGGAATCAACCTTAACAATGCTATCAATAAAGCCTTGTGTAACCTCGTCCCACGTATTGAAAGTGTCTCGCTTAATGTCGCGCTCCAACTCAGCTACGCTAAGTACCTTGCACTTGTTGCCATTAATATCTTGGTAATACATGCTCATTTCTGCACCTCCTTGAACTCATCAGTAGTTACATTGAATCCACCCATGCGATTGATGCGTGTGTTCAACGCTTGGCGGAACTTCTTAGGGTCGGTAGTAAGTTGCCTACAGTTGACTGACCAATCCCACGAACACATATCATTTAGCATGTCAGCCAGTACAGGTACACGATACTTGGACTCGGGATCAGACAACATACGCTTGAATGCTTCGTGGTTGTGTATACACTCACCTGCCTCTCGGTGGTATTGAGACATTGAACTCCAGTCACCAATCGAATGCTCAAGTATTGGTCGCATGTCCCATGCCCACTCAACGAACTCCTTGATCGCTGATAGGTATGGCTTCTTAGCTTCCTTGTTCACACGTACACGTTTGACAGGAATCTTGTGATTGCCCTCAACACACATGTACGCATAGATCGGTACTGTAACGTCGCTTATCTCTTGGCAACGCTTGTATGTTACATGCGTCTTGTCATCTCTTGTGGTAAACCTAAAGCTAGGTTTCCAACGTGTGGTATTAGTTACCCAGTCATGGTATTTCTTATTGACCCACCTAGACTTAGGTAAGAACTGACTCTCATTATTCTGTCGGTTGACAATGTACTGCTTACCATACTCCACCGCACAGTACATACCCTGCGGTAACACCCGATCTAGGAATGTATACCTACTGTTGTGCGCCCACGAACCGCTACCGTTACGCACAGTAAAGAACTCACCATCTTTGGTGCGTGTCCATGTAAGTGCCGCACGTTTCTCCATACCTTTAGCATCTTCTTGCCATATGTACGCCTCATTCCCACCGAAATCACTGGCAGGTAGGTTGTCACATAGTATGTACTTGTTTTTCGATATCTTCTTTATGTGTTCCCACTTACGTGCGCGATCACCTAGGGGGCGAATGTTTGTACCTCTGATGGGTTTGATGCTGTCGTAGTGTTTCTCAACGTCCTCGAACGTGTTTAAACATAACCAATGTAATGCCATAACATATTTCCTCGTAGTAAATAGGGGGTAAGACGTACCTTTTTAGGGGGTAAGACGTACCTTTTAGGGGGTAAGATGTACCTTACCCTTGTAATATTCTTGCCCATGCTTGCGCTAGGCGTTCTCGTTCCTCTTCGGTACAGTGCGAGTAGCGCATTGTCATAGCTTGTAGCCTAAACTCTACTGCTTCCTGTACTTCTGCCACTGCCCTGTCCCACTCCATGCGTTTGTGTACAGCTTCCATACCCATGCTAAATGATTCAGTCATAGTATATCTCCAGAGTTGATGTGTACCGCCGTACCACACTCAGGTATAGCGGACTTGTTGTCGATGATTGCCCACAGTACAGGGCATGACCATGTACCCCAACCGTTGTACAGATCACCATCGGTGAATACTAGTGTGGCTTGTGGCTTGATGTTGTTGCTTGCCATGTACTCGGTAACACAATTAACATCAGTACCACCACCGCCTTGTGGCTTGGTTGACTTGGTAAGGTCGGACACTTCGTGCATCTCATACTTCTCATCAGCACATACTGTAGTATCCCAGTACAGTACACGTACAGCCGATGGTCGAACTACATTACATATGTCACGCACAGCACTAAGGAACACGTTGATCTCCCGTTGTTGTATTGAACATGACATATCAATAGCTAGTACCAACTCACCTACCTGCTCGGACACACCACTCGGCAGATACAGATCATGTTGTAGCCCACGCCTGTTGGGTCGGGCATACGTACTGTAGTCATCACCACTACATGTATCAGTAATGAACTGTCGGAATACCCCACGCCAATCAACACGTACTTCGAGACAGTCATTGAACATACCACGATCACCACCAGTACCAGTCTTACCTGCCATCATTGCACCTTGACGTATGGCAGTGTCGATCTGCTTGTGTACCTCTTTGACTTCTTCCTCAGTCATCTCTTGCGCACCCTCCCAGTCATGCTCATCGAACCCTTGACCACCCCCTTCGTCTCCCGGGGCACCACCCTGTTGCTGTTGTCCACCGTCCTTGTTCTGTGTATCACTATCATCTTTGAGCTTGTTGAATACTTGTTGGGCATTCATGCCCTTGAACTGCTCGTCATACAACATACCCTCGATGTTAGCCACAATCCCATCGTCTATGTAACTCTTACAGAATATCTTGAGGTTGATAACATAGTCACACGCTTGGTTGGCTAGTTGCTTGTCGATAGTCCATAGGCAATGCCACGTAGTCAGATGCTTGTATAGCTTGTGGAAACACTCATGTAGTACCACACCACGTAGTTGCGCATCGCTAAGATCGTCAACGAATGATCGGTTGTACCACTCATCACGACCATCGGTACACGCTGTCTGTATCTTATGGTCAGGCTCAACAACACATACATTACCCATTGTAAGTATACCTGCCAACGCACGAAAATCATTGTGGTTCAGGATACGTATCTTGGCTTTCTGTATACGTTGCTCCGCTGTCAATTCTTCGGGTCGTATCATCGGGCGCATAACTTACTCCTTATCTGCCTTGGCTACTAGGTATCCGTTCTCCCTACTCCACTTGGCGAACTTACCATGCAACATAATCCACGTCTGCCCTTTGTATGTAGACTTAGTAACAGCCATGACAAACAACGCTTGATCTTCTTTCGGTAGTCGTTCCATGTACTGCATCCACGCATCTAACCAATCACGCTCCATCAGAGATATGGCACGATACACAACCATAGCTGTAGCACTAGAGTTGGTCGGAACCTTGGCATTCAACGGATCGTCCTTGATAGACTGTAACGATGGTAGTTGATCAGCCAACTCAACGAATGCCGTCATGTCCAACGCACCACGTCTACCGATTGCACCAATAAGCGCGGCAGTAACAGTCGCATCAGTCAGGTGGTCACGTTGATGTAGTACGTCAGATGCGGCATGTAACGACCTACCAGTAATCACACCATCACGTTGTACACGCGGATCATGTATGTACTCGTTCTCACTAGGATCGGATATGTCCTCAAAGGACTGGAATATATGTGGGTTCTCCTTAGCGTACCCGATAACACTAGGGTGTAAGTCATGGTCAATAGCCCAGTCTACCCACTCATCAGCTGTTGACTTGCGCATACGTACGGTAATAACTGCATTGCGTTGGTGGGCAGGTAGGTTATCACCCAGACCCTCAGCGGCTAGGTTAGATGTACCATACATAATACTGTCAGGTGTCACGTCAATAGTACCGACCTTACGCTCGAGCATGATACGTCGTACACCTTTCTTGACTGGTGGTGGTGCTTTCATAAACTCATCGAAGTTGATAATCACAGGCTTACCCAGATGCACACCCAACTCACTGTTGGGTACGAATTCAACATAGTCAGATACCATATCTTCCACAGCTTTCATAAACTTGGGAGTCGATAGATCCTGTATGTCCTTGTTGCAACAGTCGAACTCAATATAGATGTGATCGGGGTGATTGTTAGCCACACCATGTCCAATACCTGTAGTCTTACCACTACCCATTGCACCCTCAACTATTACGGTACGTTGATGTCCTACTGCACTGATTAGGCTTACAACCTCAGCCATACTAATGTCATACATTGATTGGTTATTCATGTCATTTCTCACTTTTAGTTTGTTTGTCTTTAGGTAGACGCTTGGTACGCTTGCGATTAACTAGCCGCACCTTTGCGTCGTATATGCGGTATAAGCTGTTACCGCGCCATATATCCATGCTTCTTGCGTTCGTCTCCATGCTTACATATCCAACGATGGCAATGTAGCTTTGATTGCCTTGAACTTGTTGATAGTATCAAGCCGTGCTGACTCACTCGCTTTGAGATTGTCAGGAGTCAGACCACGCAACGCATCTTCCATTGCTAGGCGCACACTCTCAACGTCAGGGTCGTTGTACACGTTGAACCCTTTCATCGTACGCACCAGATGCAACGTGTTGTCGATTAGACTGTTGCTCAGCTTGGTAGCCTCACCACTGCGCTTCTTGTCAGTGTACCTAGTCAGTGTATCGACCACGTTGTTGACTGAATCATGCACGCGCTTGGTCATGTCACTGGCAAGCTGTTGTAGCTTACCCTCATAGAATGATTGGTACTTAGACTTCAATACGTTGGCTTGCTCCTCACCAATGTCTAGTCTAAAGTCACCACTGTCGGGCATAGGTAATACGTTACAGCGTAGGTTGAACCGACTACGTATCTCATGCACTGTTGGGTAGTCAGACATCTTCCACATGTAACCCAGACGTGCCTCAGCTTGTGTACACAGGAACTCGTACGCCTCACAGAACTCATCGACATACTCCCAGAACATACGCTCATACTCAGCGTACTTGTCAGTGAATGCTTGATAGTATGGTGCAGGTAGATAGCGCAGGTTGCCATCAGACCACGGCATAGTCCACGCATACACAACCTCACGTCTTATCTCTCTCACCAACTTGTTCAGCTTATCGAGCGATGGGTGGTCGATCAGCTTCTTGGTTGTTGTCACACTGTTGGGGTCAGCGTTGTTGTTGTAGGCTAACTGCCTCGACGCTTCCTTGTCTTTCTTGTTGTTACCCCACTGGCTTGCACTGAACTCAACCATCATACCCGACGTTGATAGGCTAGGAACATCGTCTTTCACAATCTCGGGGGTTAGCGCTAACCCCTCACTGTATGCTAAGTTATTCATCTTCACTCTCCACTATGTCACTCAGTTGATTAAGTACATACTCTTTGTTGAGACGTACACGTTCTACCCAGTAGGTATCCTTGTCCACTGGTGGTTGTTGCTCAATATACTCACGCAATACCTCACGCCATTCTTTATATAGATGACTCATCGCTCTGCCCCTCATGGTAGGTCAACTCGGTAGCTATCAGGTCTAAGTCCTGCACAATACTCTTTCGGGTATCGCGTAGCATATCCTCAATGGATTCGACATGCGCTTGTATCTCTGCCAGTTGCATCATAACGCGCTCATGCGCAATGTTTTTATTTGTCATTGTAAGTACCTCGTTTGGTTGTCATACTCATTGGCTCGACTAACTCTTGCTTGTCGAACATATCATCGAACATTTGGTCAACGCTACAACCTGCTAGTCGCTGTCCATCAGTCTCACTTGCAACATCTGCATGATCCATTAGCAGATAGTAAAGGTGGTTATTGAAATCTAACTTATTCATATCATATACCTCATTATTAAGGGGTTAGCGCTCACCCCCCAAAACGCACATAAATAACGCAGGGTGAGTAAACACATACATTTTCATCAGGTGCAAGAACACCAAATGAACTACTATTATACAGTACTTGTACGATTATGTCAAGAAGTATTTACTTTAGGTTATAAGTGTGGGATTGTAAGTTATCGTGAGGAGTTGTTTGAATGTAACTTTTTGAGTGTTACAAAAGCGGTGTATTGTTCCACTATTGTAACTTTTTGATTTTGGCTCTGAGCCAGTGGTGACGGGTAATGTAACAATGTTACCTTTTTTGCGCAAATTGTAAGGTAATATTTTTGTTTGTGTTTTGATGAGATGGAAATCTGCGAGAGCGCCCTTGAATGTAGGGATATATATATATAATTACTAAAAAGTTACAATACAAATAATTAGATAGATAGATAGAAGAAAGCACACGTTGCTACACAATGCCTATACCATACTTGTTCACAACTACACACGAATACTAACGAAACCATAATGTTCCACAAGTAGGGAAAAAAAGGTAACAATAGGGGAACAATACGGAACAATACGGAACAATACGGAACAATGTAAATGGAACATTACATGGGGGTTACCGCTCACCCCCCTGCCGACGCAACGCAACACTGGGAACTGGTCTTATTTATGAAAGACGCAACGCGACACTGGGAACTGGCTTCAAATATAGAAACAAGGACTCGGAGCCGCGCAGGAAACTGGCTTCAAATAAGCCAAAAAAAGGGAGCCTTTCGGCTCCCTCAGTGTTACTTCTTACTACGCTTCTTGCCTTTAGCGTCATAGCTGGCTAGCTTGTCACTACTTGGTGCTCGTCCTATCGAATCGAGATAGGCTGTTACTGGTTCGATTAAAGCGTGCATTGTCGCCTTGTCGAATATCGTTTCGTTATTGTCTACCTTGCCTAGTGCCTTATCCATAAACTCCCGTACGGCCTCAACTGGATGTTTAGGCGTCCTAGTTTTGCGTTTCTTTACATCACCTGCTTTAGGCTTGTCAGCATCAAGCCATTCTTTATAATTCTTACTGATCTTTTTCAAGTTATCCTTTACTGTTTTGCGGCAAGCCTTGCCGATTTTCTTTTCGTTAGTCGTCATGTTATCCCTATCATTCATATAACGGTTAACCATATCATACTTAGCACGCTTGGTGCGGTAGTACATACGCTCGGCTTCAGCCATTAGCAGTAGATCAAACTCCTCAGCACTAAGAGTGCCGCGATAACTATCAGTATCACCAACAGGTAGCAGATCGGTAGGGATAAACTCTAGCTTGGCTAGCTTGGTATAATTCTCAATAGCCGTTTCCTCAAGGGTCTTTTTGGCATCATCATATGAATCATAGGCATTAAGAGTGCCGCTAATAGTATCTAGGATAGCTTGATTGATTTTGCCGATTGGTTTAATAGTATATTTTCTCATGATTTTATTACCTTATAGATACGCTCAATAGAGGGGTGAGCGCTAACCCCTCAAGACTTTATTGTCTTGATGCACATATAATATCAAAATCCTACACTTAGTCAAGCGTTAGCCCGTACTTGTACACAATAACCCCCCTCCCCCCGCTTTACATATTTAGGAGTCCCGCGCTGTATATATACCATTTCAGACGAATAAATCGTTATTTTCTCAAAAGGCCCCCCTTTGTTTAAAAAAGGCTAGTCAAAAAATTTTTTGTGTGGTATTTTTGCGTTTCATCCAAATATGAGTAGATTACGTATGGGTCAGGCTTTAGTGGAAGGTAACGCGAGTCACATAGGTAGGGTAGGTGAATTTTTCGCGGTATATAAATTAGAGAAGTATGGTATTGAGTGTCACCATGTAGACCGTTCCGGCATAGATTTGTGGTGCCAATCGTTAGACAAATCGTTATTCACAGTGCAAGTCAAGTCTGCAAACCTTTGCCATTTCAATAAAAACAACGAACGTAGGGGTATATCTGGTTATTCTTATAACCTAAGATCAGAGCACACTGCAGATTTTTATATGTTTATTGCTTTGGATATGGAGAGGTTGCTTATAGTGCCTACGGCAGAGTTAGAGGGTAAGACTCAATATCGCTTATTACCCCCTGACTTTACACAAGAAGACGAGTTGGATGGTGTTAGTATGTTGCGTTCCTTTAAAAGGGAAGATCATCTTCAAAAAAGATGCAAACAAGTCCAATAGATACAACGACGCATGCGGATGATAAAAACATTAGTTCGGCCAAGAGAGTACTCCAGTAAGTAGTAAGTTAGGGAAGGCGGCATTATATACATACTGGAGTATATATTCTAATGTATATTGTTTATATTTCGTATGATTTTTGGTAATGACCTTGCACTCTGCATTACTTTTTGGTATATATACATCTACGGTTAATAACCTGCGAACATAATATGACGATTAAACTAGAGCCAGAGACTGGCGTTCCGGTGTATGACGACGATCCTGCGGTGGATTTATCTGTGCGTGCGCGTGCTGCTACGGTAACGGCAAAGGAATTAGAGAAGGAAGGTTTAGATTTGACTCCGACGGCTGAAGATGAGGCTGTTGCTAGTGCGTTGGCTATATCGTTTGCGGAAGATCCTGAGAAAACATCTAAAAAAGCTACTAAGGCGCGGATTGCGGACTTAACTCCGGCTTCTTTAGTGCTTACAAACAACATTTTGAGTGAATTTGGTCGTTCTGTGGTGGAATCTGCTACCTCTGTGCGTCATATGGTGACAAATAAGTTGATTTTAGAGACGGAGAACCCTGATGCTAAGGTAAGGTTACGTGCATTGGAGTTATTGGGTAAGATATCTGATGTAGGGCTGTTCGCTGAGAAGTCAGAAGTTACTGTTACGCATCAATCAACAGATGATTTGAAGAAAAACCTACGTAAAAAACTAGAAAAACTCGTAAATCCGCCTGAAGTTGATGGCGACGCAGTCGTAATCGACGCGGAGACGGTAGATGAGTGATTTCACACCAGAAGAAGTCCAACACATGTTGGACAACTTGGACAATTTTAGTGATGCAGAGGTCACTGAGATAGAAAAAATGGTGGATGAGCTTGATTCGCGGCGTAAAAACAAGGTTGCGTACGATGATTTGATAGAATTTTGCAAAAGAATGATGCCTGACTTCATTGTAGGCAAACATCACCGTATTTTGGCTGATATGTTGATGGATATTGAGCGAGGAACTAAGGATCGGGCATGTGTAAACATCCCACCAAGGCATGGTAAGTCTCAATTAGTGTCTATTTTCTTTCCAGCGTGGTATTTAGGTCGAAATCCGGATAAAAAAGTGATGATGGTGTCGCATACGACTGATTTAGCGGTAGATTTTGGTCGAAAAGTGCGTAATTTACTTGGTTTAGCTGATTATAAGGCTATATTTCCTACTGTAAAGTTAGCTACGGATTCTAAGTCTGCGGGTCGTTGGAACACTAGTGTAGGGGGTGAATACTACGCATGTGGTGTTGGATCAGCGCTAGCGGGTCGTGGTGCGCATTTATTGTTGGTAGATGACCCACATTCTGAGCAAGACGTAATTAATGGTAACTTTAGTGTATTTGAGAAGGCATATGAGTGGTTTACGTTTGGTGCTCGTACGCGATTAATGCCCGGTGGTAGTGTAGCTATTATACAGACTAGATGGCATATGGATGATTTGACAGGTCGTGTAGTCAAGGATATGACTCAAAATGAGAAATCTGACCAATATGATGTTGTAGAGTTTCCTGCAGTTGTTGAAGTAGAAGATAAGAAAAATGGTAAAACTATAGAGAAACCGTTGTGGCCTGAGTTTTTTGATATGGCGGCTTTAGAACGTACAAAAGCGTCTATGCCGTTATTCCAGTGGAATGCACAGTATCAGCAACAGCCAACCGCAGAAGAAGCGGCTATTGTAAAAAGAGAGTGGTGGCAGATATGGGAGAAAGAAAACCCACCCCCATGTGAGTATATTATTATGTCACTGGATTCTGCGGCAGAAAAGCACAATAGAGCAGATTATACTGCGCTAACGACTTGGGGTGTATTTTTTAACGAAGAGACAAATGCGTATAACATCATACTATTAAACAGTATTAAGGATAGATTTGAGTTTCCAGAGTTAAAAGAGCTGGCTATGGAAGAATATACGATGTGGGAGCCGGACGTATTTATAGTAGAGAAAAAGAGTTCTGGTGTTGCTTTATACCAAGAAATGCGTCGTATGGGGCTTGTTATACAAGAATTTACTCCTCATAGAGGATCTGGTGATAAATTAGCGCGATTAAATTCTGTATCTGATATTATAGCTTCTGAGTTGGTGTGGGTACCCCAAACTCGATGGGCTGAGGAAGTTGTTGAAGAGATTGCTGGGTTCCCGTTTATGAGTAACGATGATTTGGTTGATTCTACGGTTATGGCGCTTATGCGGTTTAGGCAGGGCGGATTTATAAGACTACCTTCAGATGAGCCAGAAGAAACTAAATACTTCTCTAGAAGAAGTGTCGGATATTATTAGAGGTTAAATGATGGCTATTGAGAAAAGTTTGTTAGCGGAAGCTCCTGAGGGCGAAAATCTTACAGGTGAAGAGTTAGAGATTGAGATTGTAAACCCTGAAGCGGTTATCTTAGATGATGGTAGCGCAGAAATCACGCTAGTTCCGGGAGATGAAGACAAAGAATCAGAGTTTGATTCTAATCTAATAGAGATGTTAGATGATAGAGAACAGCAAATATTAGCAGATGATCTTATTGCGCTTGTTGAAGCGGACACTCAAAGCCGTAAAGATTGGGCTGAAACTTATGTAAAAGGACTCGACATCCTTGGATTTAAGTCAGAAGAGCGCACAACTCCGTGGGAAGGTGCCTGTGGTGTACATTCTAACGTATTAGCAGAAGCAGCTATTAGGTTTCAGGCAGAGGCTATGTCAGAGACATTTCCTGCACAAGGCCCAGTAAAAGTAAAAATCTTAGGTAAAGAGACTAAAGAGAAAGAAGAAGCTGGTGAGCGCGTACGTGCGGATATGAACTATGAGCTTACAGAGCGTATGGTAGAGTATCGTCCTGAGCATGAGCGTATGCTATATAGTCTAGGACTTGCAGGATCGGCGTTTAAGAAGGTTTATTTTGACCCCACAATGAATAGACAGTGCGCTGTCTATATCCCGGCAGAAGACGTTATAGTGCCTTATGGAGCATCTAACATAGAAGATGCAGAGCGTGTAACACATGTAATGCGTAAGACTAAGAATGATCTACGTAGATTACAGGCTAATGGTTTTTATGACGATAAAGATTTAGACGACCCTAGTCCGTACCACACTGATATTGAAGAGCGTAAGGCTGAAGAAGGTGGTTTTAGCGTTACAGATGATGATAGATATACACTATTTGAGATACACGCTCACCTTGTTATTGAGGGTATTGATGATGAAGAAGATCTAGCTAAACCTTATGTAGTTACGTTAGAGCGCAGTACAGGTGAATTGCTATCTATTAGACGTAATTATGAAGAAGATGACGAGCTAGAAATGAAGCGTCAACATTTCGTACATTACTCTTATGTGCCCGGATTTGGCTTCTACGGCCTTGGACTGATACATATTATAGGTGGGTACGCTAAAGCAGGAACGTCGATTATACGGCAATTGGTGGACGCTGGTACGCTATCTAACCTTCCGGGCGGGTTAAAGTCTCGTGGTTTGCGTATTAAGGGGGATGATACTCCTATCGAGCCGGGTGAGTTTAAAGATGTAGATGTACCATCAGGCAGTATTCGTGAAAACATTATGCCTCTACCTTACAAAGAACCTAGTCAGACTTTGTTAGCTTTGCTAGATAAGATTACTAATGAAGGGCGTAGATTGGGTGCTGTTGCAGATATGAACATATCTGACATGTCAGCGAATGCGCCAGTGGGTACTACACTAGCTTTGTTGGAGCGTACATTGAAGCCTATGGCTGCTGTACAGGCTCGCGTGCATTATGCGATGAAGTTAGAGTTCCGTATGTTGAAAGATCTTATGGCAGAAAATGCGCCAGAAGAATACGGATATGAGCCACATAGAGGTGAAGTTTCTGCTCGTAGACAAGATTACGAAATGGTCGAAGTGATACCAGTAAGTGATCCTAATAATACGACTATGGCACAGCGTGTAGTTCAGTATCAGACTGTATTACAGATGTCACAGCAAGCCCCACAGATATATAACCTACCCCAGTTACACCGTCAGATGATTGAGGTGTTGGGTGTGAAAAACGCAGATAAGTTGGTACCTACGGATGAAGATGTTAAGCCAACAGATCCTATTAGTGAGAACATGAATGTGCTAACAGGTACTCCTATAAAAGCGTTCTTAACACAAGATCACGAAGCGCATATCAAAACACACCAGATGTTTATGCAAGATCCTACGCTAGCTCAAACTTTAGGTAAGTCTCCAGAAGCTCAGAAAACTATGGCCGCGCTATCTGCGCACATTGCCGAACACGCTGCATTTAAGTATAGAGCAGATATGGAAGCTAAGATTGGCGCTCCACTACCATTTGTAAATGAAGATCTACCTACAGAAGTAGAGGTGGGTATATCTCGTTTAGCTGCCGCCGCTGGTGAGCAGATAAATATGCGCAACAAACAACAAATGGCGCAGCAACAAGCGCAACAGAAAGCACAAGACCCAATAGTTCAACTCAAACAACAAGAGCTACAAATCAAGCAGCAAGAAATGCAGCTTAAAGCTCAGAAAGACCAAGTTGAAGCCCAGATTAAACAAGCTGAGGTACAACGTAAAACGCAAAAAGACCAAATGGATAATCAGGTCGATATGCAGCAGTTGGAAATTGAAAGACAAGAGCTTCAAATTGACGCTCAAAAAGCAGGAGCCAAGTTGGCGGCAGATAGGCGCACAGCTAGCAACAAACTAGATCTAGAGCTTGCAAAGACTAGAGCTGATACAAATAAACAACGTAAGGAATAACTTATGACTACCGTCTTAGACGTGCTAAAAGAAAAACTCGAAGAACATGTTTCTTCAGCACAAGAGTATCTTAGTTCTGGGGGTGCGAAGGATTATGCCCAGTACCAAGAAACTGTGGGTTTGATCCGAGGTCTCGAAACCTGCATCTCTTATACTAATGACCTCTCGCGTAATTACTTGGAAGAAGATGATGACTGATTTAAAAATCGTACAAAAAGATCCTGAAAATGAGAAGGAGCTTGAAGACGCGTTACCGACTCCTGTTGGATATAGAATACTTGTAGCCCTACCAGAAGTAGAAGAAACTTTTGGAGAAAGCCGCATTATTAAATCTAGCAAAGAGCAACACTTGGATCACGTTCTATCTACTATTGGTTTAGTGGTAGATATGGGTACAGAAGCCTACTCTGACAAAGAAAGGTTTGCTGCTCCGTGGTGTAAGGAAGGTGACTATGTAATGTTTCGTGCTAATACTGGCACGCGATTTAAAGTGGGTAACACCGAGTTTCGTTTGATGAATGATGATTCAGTCGAAGCCGTTGTAGCCGATCCCCGTGCTGTAGCACGAGCGTAATAAGGAGAGTAACATGGGTTTTCAAAAAGTAGAGTTTGAGTTTCCTGATGAGAAGGAAGAAAATAATGACCTCGAAATCGAGGATTCTGGGGCAGTAGAAATTGATGTCTCAGGAAAAAAAGAAGCCGCTGATTATGAGCCAGAACCAGAGCAAGAGGTTGAAGCTAAAGAAGAGGTCGAAATAGAAGTAGTTGATGACACTCCTAAAAAAGACCGCAAGCGAAAAGCATCAGCGCCACCAGAAGACGTTACTGACGAAGAGTTAGAAAATTACTCTGAGAAAGTTCGTAAACGTATACAACATTTTAGTAAAGGCTATCACGATGAGCGTAGAGCTAAAGAGTCTGCAGAACGTGAACGCAAAGAGCTTGAGAGTTACGCTAGGCAGCTAGCGGATGAAAACAGGGCTCTACAAGAGACCGCTGTGTCTTCTCAAAAAGCATTGTTAGAAAGTTCTAAACAAGATGCCGAGAAAGAAGTTAACATAGCGAAGTTTGCGTACAAGAAAGCCTACGACGCAGGTAACTCTGACAAAGTACTAGAAGCGCAAGATAAATTAACTGATGCTAAGCTAAAACTGGACAAGCTATCAGATATTACTTTACACGACGTTGAAACTCCTGTACAAAGACAAGAAACAGCAGTAGAAACACCACAAGTTGATGAAAAAGCCTCAAGTTGGGCTAAAGAAAACACTTGGTTTGGTAATGACGACGAAATGACTGCTTATGCTATGGGTGTGCATAATAAGGCTGTTAAAGAAGGCCTTGACCCTAATAGTGATGAATACTACGAGAAGATTGATTCTCGTATGCGTTCTACCTTTTCTGATTATTTCGGAGAGGATGAACAAATTGAAGAGCAAGAAACTAAGAAGCGAAAAGCTAATGTGGTCGCCCCCGCGTCGCGGAGCACATCACCTAAAAAGGTGAAATTAACGCGTTCACAAGTAGCTGTAGCTAAAAAATTAGGAGTACCGCTTGAACTATACGCCCTAAAGGTTGCTGAAGAGATGAGGAATAGATAATGGCTGATAACAGATTAGACCGTGAATTAGAGACCCGTGAAAAAACTGCTCGTAAAACTGCATGGAAACGTCCAGAAGTTTTACCGTCCCCCACTCCAGAAGAGGGGTATGTATATCGTTGGATTCGGGTTGCAAATCAGGGACAAGTGGATGCCACTAACGTCTCATCAAAATTAAGAGAAGGTTGGACTGCTGTAAAAGCGTCAGATCATCCTGAGATTACACTTGTTACTATCGAGAACGATAGATTTAAAGACAATGTAGTGATTGGTGGTTTGATGTTGTGTAAAGCGCCTATTGAGTTAGCTAATGAACGTAATGAACATTACTCTCAACAAACCGCTTCACAAATGAATGCAGTCGATAACAACCTTATGAGGGAAAATGATCCTAGAATGCCCCTATTTAATGATAGGAAATCTAAGGTCACTTTCGGTAAAGGTTAAATTTTTTTTATTAGGAGTCAAAAATGGCTTATCCAACTCTTGATGCTGCTTATGGATTCAAACCAGTCAACTTAGTTGGCGGTACTTCCTTTGCAGGATCTACTCGTAGGATTCCCATTGCCTCAACGTATGACGTAGCTATCTTCAACGGAGATTTAGTTAAAGTCGTAGCTGCAGGTAATGTGGAACGATTCACCGGTACTAACTCAGGCTCACCAGTTGGTGTATGTATGGGCGTAGAATACGTCAACGCACAAGGTCAACTAGAGTTTGCGCAGTACTATCCCGGAACTAGCGTAACTAACGCATTTGCGGTTGTAATGGACAATCCAAATGCTGTATACAAAGTAGCAATCGTAGCGGCTGGCACTGGACTTATTTCAGAAGAAGACCGCACTATTGTTGGCGCTAACATTGAACTAGATCAAACTCTTGGTGGCGTAACTGCTACTGGAGACTCACGACAGGGCATTGAAGCAGGCTCAGATGCTACTACTGCTGCGTTTCCTATCCGAGTTCTTGATTTGGTTGAAGACACTAAGAAGAGCAACGGCAAATACGTTGAAGCTCTTGTTAAAATTAACAACCACCAGTATAACAACACTACTGGCGTTTAAGGAGAAATAACTAATGGCTATTTCAAGATCACAACTGCTTAAAGAGTTACTTCCCGGATTAAACGCTTTGTTTGGTTTGGAGTACTCTAAATATGGTGAAGAGCACAAAGAGATTTTCGAGACTGAAACCTCTGACCGTTCTTTTGAAGAAGAAACTAAATTGTCTGGCTTTGGTGCTGCTCCTGTTAAACAGGAAGGTGGCGCTATTGAGTATGACGCTGCGCAAGAGGCGTTCACCGCCCGCTACACGCACGAAACTGTTGCTATGGGTTTTGCAATCACTGAAGAAGCGATTGAAGATAACTTGTATGACTCTTTGTCTGCTCGTTATACCAAAGCATTGGCTCGCGCTATGGCGTACAGCAAGCAAGTTAAAGCTGCTTCTGTATTGAACAATGCGTTTGCTGCTGGCACTACTTATGGTGATGGTGAAGCTCTATGTTCGACTGCTCACCCATTAGTATCTGGTGGTACTAACTCAAACACTCCTACTGTTGCATCTGACCTTAACGAAACTTCTTTGGAAGCGGCTGTTATTCAGATCGGCCAGTGGACTGATGAGCGTGGCCTTCTTATTGCTGCACAGCCTAAGAAGCTAATCATCCCAACTAACCTACAGTTTGTAGCGACTCGTTTGCTTGAGACTGAAGGCCGTGTTGGTACTGCTGACAATGACATCAACGCCCTAGCGAACAATGGTTCGGTTTCGGGCGGCTACGCAATTAATCACTATCTAACAGATACTGATGCGTGGTTCTTGACGACTGATATTCCTAACGGATTGAAGCACTTTGTTCGTGCGAAAATGGCTACCTCTATGGACGCTGATTTCGATACTGGCAACAGCCGCTACAAAGCGCGTGAGCGTTACTCGTTCGGTGTATCTGACCCATTGGCGATCTTCGGATCACCGGGCGCATAATCTGCGTTGGGTTACTAAGGGAGCTTCGGCTCCCTTTTTTATTGTTTTTTATTTTATACTGTGATAAGTTAACACAAACCGGGAACATTTCGGTGGACTTGACAGCCCCGGCTGACGACATGTAGACAAGTTCACTTTAACTCACATGTGAGAACTATATTATGGCTAATACTACATTTAATGGAGCAGTACGCTCTGAAAACGGTTTTCAAGTAATTTCAAAAGCTGCCGGCACTGGCGTGGAAACCACTAACCTAACTATTGACGCTAACGGTAGCATTACTACTAATGTTTTGGGTATCAACCTTAAACCTACTATAGCGGGTCAAACTGTAACTGCTAAAGCTACCGGTGCTACCGTATCTTATGTTGCGGGTATTAATGTAAACCCCTTTACAGGCGCAGCGCAACAAATTACTACTCTCCCTGCAGCTACTGTTGGTACAGTATGTATCCACGCTCAGTCTGTTGACACTACTGGCGGTACGGCGTTCTTGAGTTTTGATTGTGCAGGCACTGACGTATTTGCTACAGGTTCTGTAGTAGAAAGTAGAGCTACCAATGCAGTAACTTTTGATACCTCAACTGCGGGCGAAACGCTATTAAAATTCACTCCCGCCAATGGTACTACTAATCTTATGAGTATTGGGTCATACATTTACTTCACCTGTACAACTGCTGGTGTTTGGAATGTTTCGGCTGATTTACAACATTTGGGTGCGGGTACTACTGGCACATTTGCGTTTTCTGCGTAATAGGAGGTTAATATGTCTAGTTCTGACATTCAATCAACCTTTATAGAAGCTGCAGCAGCAGGTACACAAACTGTATCTGCTAATGCTAGTGACGTTGGTAATAATGCGGCTATGACGCTTACGGCTAGTCCGTATGTTACAGATCAGGCTAGGAAGATTACTATTACTGCTGCTAACAACCAAAGTGGTATATCTTTTACAATTGTTGGTTTAGATGAAACTGCTACTGCTGCCACGGAAACGCTTACTGGCCCTACTGCGGGTGCTACTGTAACTAGTACAAAGTATTACAGTTCAGTTACGTCTATCACGGCTGTGGGGAATCCCCAAACTGCCGCTGGTAATATTAGTGCAGGTACAGGCGCAGATATTGCAGCCCCTATTTATAGAGGTGATCTAAGAATGCGTGGTATGTATGCGGTTAATACGGGTACTGCAGGTACAATAAACTTTGTACAAGGTAGCGCTTCAGGCACGTCAAGGTTGAAGTTTAATACAGTTGCTGCAGCTAATAGCACTGAATATCCTGATATTCCGGAAGATGGTGTAGTGTTTAGAAATGGTGGTTATATTTTATTTGACCAAACTAAACTATCTTCTATAACGGTGTTCTATGCGTAACGATTACGGAGTCTGTTACAAGTTCAAGAAAGGCGGTAAAGTTGGTACCGGCATGAAAGGTATGAGTCAGAAAAGTGGGGACAAGCGCCCCACTAAATCTGGTGCTGGTATGACTGCTAAAGGTGTAGCTAAGTACAGACGAAATAATCCGGGTAGTAAATTAAAGACGGCAGTTACAGAGAAGAAGCCAACTGGAAAGAGAGCGTCTAGACGTAAGTCATATTGCGCACGTTCTGCGGGACAGATGAAGCAATTCC
>UEXN01001279.1_pt1 | contig 18727 bp, 25 predicted proteins | sample 1796711 | NCBI WGS metagenome assembly UEXN01 (sample SAMEA4772470, study PRJEB27181) | metagenome | reverse complement strand
ACAGCAACACGCACTGGGTGATCAATGACAGCGATCGCCCACGGCTACACATGACCGTCATCGCTGACGTCAACGACGACGTGCTGATCAGGTCTTACGAGGTGCACAAATCCAAGAGGAACCAACGGTACAGGTTGTACACATGGGCGTTCGTGGCGTTCTTCGCCATCATGGGCCTGATCACACACCTGTAATAACAGCCGATATCCCAGGTTGACCCAACCCGCGTTATAGTGTGTTATAACGGCACAACGAATATGCGACACCGAACGAGCACATGGGTAAGTACACACGATGCCACGCACACACAACATCATCCGGGTAAAGTTCCTGGCCAACGGGCCGATACAGGCGGGAGGCGACCTAGGCATGGAGCACCACATCTCGGTCAACCCCGCGCCATGGATGCTGAAGCACTACAACGACCTCCATCGCCGCACACCGGTACAGTGGCTGGTACCAGATTTCATAGCAGACAGGCCAGCCGCGACGATCGTGGACGACCTCATGGACGAGGGCGTGGACGTGCTACTGCTGGCGTACTTCGTGTGGAACCAAGAACTGCAGATGTCAGTGGCCGAGCTGTTCAAGTCACGCAAGCCGGGAGGCACAGTGATCGGCGGCGGACCACAACTGGCCGCACACAAGGACCCGGAATTCTTCCGCAAGTATCCGTTCATGGACTACGTGGTCTACGGCGATGGTGAACGGGCCCTGACCGAAATCCTGGACTACCTGGGCACGGACCAGCGGGGGGATTTTGTCAACACAGTGGAGAACAGGACCGGGGAGGCGAAGGTCTGGCCGTTCCAGGTGCTCAGGGATGAGCTGTACTGGAGCACGTCACCGTACCTGTCCCAGAGGCAACACATACGGGACAGCCTGCAGGCCCTGTACGATCGAGGCTACACCAACAAGGACGTGATGCTGGCGGTGGAGTTCGCCCGCGGTTGCATGTACCGATGTGCCTACTGCGACTGGAGCCAGAACCTCACCAAGAAGGTCCTCAGGCGCAAAGCGGAATGGAAGCAGGAACTGGAGTTCTTCCGCGACCTTGACGTCATGATGCGTGAGACCGACGCCAACTTCGGACAGTGGAAGGAAGACATCGAGATATACGACTACGCAACAAAGCTCTACGACCCCGACAGGAACTTCAAGTTCCTGGTGTACAACACCTCCAAGTTGAAGCGGAACGCGGACCACTTCATGATCGGAAACGCGGAGACCTATGACCACAGGTTCGTACTGAGCCTCGAGGACACGGATCCCGAAGTGCTGGAGGCCATGGGCCGACCCAGTCTACCCTGGCACGAACACCAACAACTGCTGGCCAGGATAAGGCACAGACTGGGAGAACAGAGGTTCCGTGCGAAGGCCACGGCCGAGTTCATGCTCGGATTGCCCAAGCAGACAGTGGAGACGTTCAAGGAGAACTTCACCAAGGTGTTGTGCGAAGGGATCCGAAACATAATCTTGAATCAATGGGTGTACGCCGTAAACTCCCCGGGGGCGGATCCAGAATACCTACGCAGTCACGGAATAGAGTTCATTGAACACAGGGTTATACAACACACGAGCCAGGCTCCGGCAACGACCCCTTACGGGTATCCCTTCACAGGCGACCTCGCGGAACTGTACGATATTGCCGAAACCAGTCCACACTTCGTCAAACAACTAATGGTCATGAGGACCTCCTACATGTCCATGGAGGACATGGGCACGGTGATAAAGGCGCATCAATTGATATTGCAAACTGCCGTGCAGAACAAACTGCAACGACTGATTACAGAGGACGATTGGTTTGACATATCAGGTACGACAATAGACCAAATCAAACACGCCCACGTCCGCAGTGTAGTGGACAACGTTTTCGCACAGGCTAGGAAAATAGTCGCACCCATCGTCGAACAGCACAAACAACAGATAGACAAGCACGGGTTCGCCGTGATTTCCGGCCATTCGGATCATATAACACTGTAGAGTTGCACCCCTTTGCAAAGGTTGACCTATCTATGGTTATAGTGTATTATAACTGTATATGCCACTTACACCAATAGTGATAGAACAGACATCCAAAGGCGAGAGGTCCTACGATATTTTCAGTAGGCTTCTAAAGGATAGGATAATCATGTTGGAAGGACCGATAGATGAACACACTGCTTCCGTGCTGTGTGCTCAACTGTTATTCTTGGAATCACAAGATGCCCAGAAGGATATAACACTTTATATCAATTCTCCGGGCGGACTGGTAACGGCAGGCATGGCCATATACGACACCATGCAGTATGTCAAGTCGGACATACAGACAATAGTAGTGGGCCAAGCATGTTCCATGGGCTCACTCCTAGCAAGTGCGGGAACAAAAGGCAAGAGACACATGTTGCCACACGCCAGACACATGATACACCAACCCTTGGGTGGTGCTTCGGGACAGGCCACTGATGTTGAAATAAGGGCAAATGAATTACTGCGTTGGAAGAAGGATCTCACAGAGATATACCAAAAGACAACCGGACAACCGCTGGAGAAACTGAAAGCAGACATGGAGAGAGACAAGTTCATGAATGCCGAGGAGTCGGTGGCTTACGGACTTGTTGACAAGATAGTTACCAACAGGGCTGACGACGACCGCGATTGACCAACACCAGGATCTGCAATCGGCTGTCATGGCCACAATTAAATATTCGCATGAACAAGTTTAATAGTGAATTCCTAGACACAGACTGGCGCAGGAACAGGCCACAGAAATTTGGTTTCAAAATGACTGACCAAAAGACCCTAGACAAACATCAACGACTGCTACCACCGGAACTGGTCAAAGGGAAGACCATACTGGACATAGGATCATTCATGTCACAGACAGGTGACTGGTGCCTTAACCATGGTGCCAAGAAATACACAGGTGTGGAGATAATAGAAGAGTTTGCAGAAAGGGGGAGGGAACTGATGGAGAAATACCACGCAGGGGAGAACTGGAACATCATACATTCCAGCCTCGAAGACTACTTTGCCACACACAACGAGAAGTATGATATCATATTCTCGTGGGGAGTATCGTTCAGTCAGATAGATCACGCATGGTTCATAAGAAATCTCTGTGAACGTTGCGATCACATGGCACTCAACTGGAGGCATCCAAAAGTGATGTGGAATGACAACAACAAACACATACCAGATGAAATGTGGCGGAACTTGGAGTACGACATTCCTTACCAGGAATGGCAGGAAGACGCAATGACGCAGACCTCGGGCAAGAACGCAAGTGTCTACTGCTCGTCAGTACACACAAGTATGAAAGCAGTTCAACTGCTTATGAAGATGAACGGCTTCTCATCAAACACGGACAGTTACGAGTACTTCAAGAAAGTCATGCCAGAGGACATGGGCATGTTTAGGGACAAGGACAGACCAGGATTCTTCGTGGTGGAGGGCACAAAGGACGACACAGTGACCCGTCCAAACGTGTTCAACGAGATGTTGAAAAAACCAAAGGTGTGGAATGAAAAGTGGATCGACTGGTGTTAAGCACTGGCAGTTCAATGAGGACATCGCCAAGACCTTTGTAGAACACGCCAGACAGCACATACCCAACTATGAAGCCGTGATCGATAAGTGTGCGAACTATTGTGAACTGAATCTCCCCAAGGATGCAAAAATCATTGATGTTGGTTGTGCCACTGGACACACGCTGAAGAAACTGCACAGTCGAGGGTTCACTGAGTTGTATGGAGTTGACAACAGTTTAAGCATGATACAACAGGCACAAAAAGACATAGCCACCTACACAGTAAGTGACAAGTTTCCAGAAGGGCAGTTTGACATGATACTGTGTAATTGGACATTGCACTTCATGAAAGACAAACTATCTTATCTGACCGAGATGCGTGACAGCCTATCGGAAAACGGTGCAATGGTCATATCCGAGAAGATCAGCAAGGATCCAGACCGTGTTAAAATGTATCACGACTCCAAAAAACGACTAGGGGTGTCTGATAAGGAAATACAAAAAAAACAAAAACAAATAGAGAACGTCATGCACATTGATTCCATGGATTGGTATCAAGGTGTGCTAAAGTCACTAGGATTTTCGGTCACTATCATCGACGCCGACTGGTGCTTCACTACGTTCCTTTGCAAAAAGGAAAAACCCAAGGGAGGAAAATGGACACAAGGGACATACCTCACTGGGTGGTAGGCGGCAAACACATCTACAATCAACTAGAAGCGTGGGAGGAGATAGTTCGCTCCAAGCGTGAATTTAGATACTACTTCTACGATCATGTTTATGATCGCTATGACTGGTCTGTTGAACCCAAACAGACTTGGGATGAGTTGGTCCACCAACGTTGTTTGCAGTTGCGACAAAAATATAGGAAATTATCGTTGTGGTATAGTGGAGGCAGAGATTCCCATCATATATTGCGGTCATTCATTAAACACAATATTCCCATAGACGAACTACTACTATTGCACTGGACGATGAATCCCATAAGGTCTGCAGAATATTACGACTGGCAGATACCGTTGGCCAACAAGTACAAGGAGATCAATCCAGGAGTCAAGATCACAACAGTGGACATTGGATCAAAAGAGTACGAGAGATATTACAGTTGGATGACCCCCGATAAGAAGTATTTCGTGGATGACGGACTCTTCCAACCTAGCGATTTTGAATGGTTCACAGTGAACCTGTGTAACATTTCTGACAGCAGTACAGGAGTCATCACTGGCCTGGAGAAACCATACATCTATCTCAGCAATGGTAAAATCTATCATAGGTTTGTTGACAAATTGATAGAGGAGTACAGAGGAAGCATAGAGGAGTTTGAAATGTTTTATTACGCACCATCCATGCCCGAGCTGTACATCAAACAGTGCCACATATTAGCAAACTACATCAAAAGGAAATATCCAAACAGGTCCCAAGATTTTATACATCAATTCACTAAAAATAGCGGAACAGGCGAAGGCGGCAACTATTACAGCGAATTCTGTACGGCCTGTGGTCGTGGTCCGGCGATCGACGGACGGAGCATCATCGACAACGGAAAGAGCAAATACGATGGATCACACACACTTTTTGATGGCCTCATAGACCTAGCCAAAAAAGAAAACTTTCAATCATTAAAAGTATGGGAAGACTATTCTAGTCATTGGACAAATAAAACACCGCAGGCATTTCAAAAGGATTATCGAAATGGTGTCACCGGTATTCTAAGCAATCCAAAATACATAACTGACTATTAATCAATGATGGTCAGCGGTGTTGTGCCGCTGGCTACCTACCAGACACCCAGTCTTGTTCTTCGTCTGTTATCGGCCACATTATTGAACCTTCTGCCAGTGCTCCGGCCACTCTGTATGTTCTGATTTTAAATTCACAGTCACGACTTCCAACGCTTCCGGTGTTTCATCCCAACAGCAGTCGTCACGAGAAACACATTTGCTTTCAACATAGATCTTCTTGGTCTTTTTCTTGTCTTCGTACATTGTATTGTTTCCTTTTGTAAATTAATGTTTGTAAATTTACTTATAGTAAACATATACACAAAACCGTGGAAAATCAAGTCGTACGTTGTAAACGGAGTAAATGTTTTGTAAATTTAAATTTACAAGATTTACAAATAGTAAATGATGTTTATTTGAGGTAAGGACCTTTCTGTCCCTTGGGTCTGTTCAACACCTTCTTCTTTATGAACTTCTTTTTGCCTAACACGTAGACAGTGGGTTTAGGTGGCTCATAGGAATCAAATGTAAACTTCTTGTATCTCTCGAACCATCGTCTGATGTGTCTGAACATACTAAACCCTCCATCACTGAATTACTTCTTCCAGAATTTTAATTTAGAACTCGCTTTTGCTAGGTCTTCGAATTTTTCATTCACATACCAACCTGCCGCAAAACCAATTATCAAGCCAATTGTTAAAAACATATTGTTCTCCTTTGTTGCTGTGATTGTATTTATTTGGAAAATTTTTGGATTATCTATCCATTTTCTGCTCTTCTTTGCTTTTCTTAAGCGGGCAGTCACTTGGGTCGAACATGCAACCCAGTGCGTTTACTATGCTCTCGAAATCCGCAGGCTGGTCATTGTCCGCTTGTGCTTTATCACGATCAATGGCGTCCATGTCCTTGGTTATCGAGGCATTCATTTCTTGCTCGGTCTCATGTGGAGATTGCTTGTCCGGATGTGTGTTAGGTGTACATCCTGATAGTCCGGCCCACACCAATACTATCAGCATCATTAAAATAAATTTTTTGCTGTTCAAGAATTCCATCAGCCATATTTAACCTACGGTTGTGTTTGGTAATAACTATTGAAATTTGTCTTTGTGTGCTACAGTGCCAGCGTTCGTACCATTCTTGATCACATAACTCTGTGTTCCGTTGGCACCCACATTGACTTCCTTACGCAGTGATTTGTTCAGTAAAGCCTCTTTGGCTTTCTTCTGCATCTGCTTTGCGTATGCAAGTATTGAATTAACATCTCTCATAACAGTTGCTCCTTTTAGTTCAGTGTAAACTATTATTTATGCGTTGTCAACATACCTGACCTGCGTTAAGAACATAGCACATAATGGTAACCTATGCAGATATACAGTTGCTCCTGGTTCACCTTTACCATGCGTGTGTGTGCTTCTGTGTGCGTTTAACAGGTAGACTTAAAGTGGTCTATAGTGTATTATAATTACTGTGACGCCGCTTTAGCTCAGTTGGTAGAGCAACTGATTTGTAATCAGTAGGTCCGCGGTTCGAATCCGTGAAGCGGCACCACAAATACCAAATATGCCTGAATTACCATTATCACCAAAAAACTCAATGGCCTTGCATGTAACTTGGTATTTTTGGTCCCTTCGTCTATCGGTTAGGACACGTGGTTTTCATCCTCGAAAGAGGGGTTCGACTCCCCTAGGGACCGCCAACAAATATGTGCCCGTAGTTCAGTTGGATAGAATGTTGGTTTCCTAAACCGAAGGTCGCAGGTTCGAATCCTGCCGGGCACACCAATGGACCGGTAGCTCAGTTGGATAGAGCGTGAGTTTGCGGAACTCAAGGCCGGAGGTTCGATTCCTTTCCGGTCCACCAAAAACACAATAATTAATTGTGTGAAGAAGTTCTATTCAATCAAACTAAGACAGTTCAAGGAAAACATACCACCCGCACTGGCAGAGACCATGCTGTTGGACGAATCCAAACTGGTGAAGTACCTTTGGAACCACAAGGCACTTGAGTTCCGTTACCCCAAACACAAAGGTAGGTTGGATCTCTACGCGGATGAGAAGTATCTCATGATGGGCAAGTTGAAGTACCCCACAATTTTTGGCAATCGGAAAAGGATGGGCTTCATGGAACTGTACATAGTACATAGACTCAATCAGAGGATGAACCTTGCACGGGGTAGTAATTGATGAAGTTTGGCCACTACACAGACAAAGGATTGCCCGAATCGAGGGAGGGATACAGATGTCCCAGTTGGGATCCAATGCCAGAAGGCAAGAAGAACGTTGTGGTGCTTGGATGTTCACACACCTATGGTGTTGGACTCGAGGACGACGAACACTGGGTCCACTTCCTGTCACAACACAACACAGACAGATTGCGTTATTGGAATCTTGGACAGCCGGGAGCCAGCGCCGACCAGATAGTAAGGATACTACATGGCACGGAGCAGTTGCTCTTTCCAGAGATCGTGATAGTATGCTGGCCTTTGTGGAGCAGGCGGGAGAGATTGGAGCAACATGCTGTAAGCCTGCATTCGGATAATGAATTACTCAAGACAGAGACAGAAGGAACTGACAAACAAAATTTCCTTAAGAACGTGTTCCACGTGGAGAAGTTTGCAGAGAAAAATCGTTGCAAGACGCTTCACTGTTTCGCAGACCAGACCTACCAAGAACACATCAAAGGACTCAACGTGCTGGAAGACTATACCATAAGGAACTGTTGGCCGCACTGGGACAAGTTCGAACAGCGTGTGCCTTACAACAAACCAAGCATTGCCAAAGATGGATGGCACTTCGGTATCGAGCACCACCAACAGTTCGCTAAACTATTTCTGAAGTTTTTTGAAAATAAATTAATATGATCTCACGTGTAGTTGGGGCGCCTCGACTATAGGCCTCCGGTCCTCGCGATTCAGCACAGGAATAACCTTTTCAAATTCTTTGACAAAATCTTTGTGTAACGGATGAAGTTCGTTGAATATGTTCTGGTCATTCCAGTTGTCCATGACCTGCCAATCCTCTATCTTGTTGAGCCACAATCTGTCGACCTGGTATTTGGCGGCCAGCTCAATGATGTCACTCATCTCGCGATAGTTGTCTTTCTGTATGACAAACTGTAGACCGAACTCAAACCCATGTCGGGACTTCAGTGATGCAATGTGTTCGAGATTCTCAATGATCTTATCCCATTTTCCTCCGAGTCGCAGTTTCTCATACGTGGCGGCACTCGCTCCATCCATGCTAACACCCAACTTTGTGAGATTGCTCATAACGTGTGGTATCTGTGCGTGGAACTCTTTGAACATCAGTCCGTTGGTCAGAATGCTATAACTGATGTTCTTTGCTCTGGGTGTTTCTTGCATGAAGTGTCTGTAGACGTGTGAAGCAAATGGGTCTCCGTCGGATCCTATGTGAACCTGTATCGGGTGTCGTTGTGTTTGTAGCCATTCATTTATCTTGTCCGCCAACTTGATGCTAGACCTAAAAGTTGGACCCTCCTTGTGAAATATCATTCCTTTCCTGCAACTTGGACATCTGAGATTACAACTGTCATCGATGGCCAGCCTGATGTGTCTTACTTTGGGGCTCGGCCTGTCCTTGTGGAAATATCTTAAATCATTACTCATCAGCCAAGGGCACTGTGCGTTATTGCAGTACCTATATGATCCGTCCGTCACGGAGTCCTGTAGGTGTTGTCGCGTGGACCCGGCCAGTATTTCGTTGAGCGATTTGACCTGCAGGTTGCCTATGCTCTGCGGCAACCAACTGGTGCACTCACAAGCATAGCAACTGCCCCGCTTGTCGATCAGCACGGTGTCGTACGGTCGAGGACATATCTTGCCTATCCCTAGGTGCTTGGTGGTTTCTATGCCGTAGTGGTCGAACAGCCTCTGGTTTATCATTTGGTCGGATCGGTGATCATGTCCAGTGTCAGCGGTTTGCTTTCCTCGTTTGGTTTCCGCTCCGGCGTGGGTGTCGCTTTCTTGTCCCGCCTACGCTGTTCCCGTTCGTGCTGTTTCTGTAGTTTCTTGGCGCCCCTAGTGTTCTTGTAGTCGTAGTGTATGCCCATCGCGAACCTCCTTTGCTACCCGTAATTATGCATCCTGTCGGGCGTGGCACAAACTATTCTGGTAAAAAAAGGTGCACTTGAAGGTTGCATTCTAGATAAATATGTCTTACAATCCAGAGCGATCGCTAGGCCAGTGATCGCATTATCAATCATATAGAACAAACAGGAGAAAAATCTATAATGAAAATGACAAAGAAAAAATGGACGATCGGTGCGGCGATAGTGGTTGCGGTGATCGTTTTATGGACGGTTTTGAAACCGGTCCCAGCCGAAGCGACCGAGATGAAGGTGTATGGTTCACTGAACTACATGCTGTCAAACAACGAGGACGCCAACGGCACATCAACAGCGAAGGCCGAGAACAATGGTTCTTCAATCGGTGTTGATTTAACTAGCAACATCGCAGAGGGCATCGACGGCTTCGCCAAGTTAGAAGTGGACATCGACGCGGATGACTCTGGTTCATCACCATTTGACTCTAAACTGGCTTACGCTGGTATTGACTTGGGTGACGCGGGTGTGCTATCAGCAGGAAGACAGAACTCTGTGTTCAAGGGTGCTGTCACATCTAAGACAGATGTGTTCCCAGAATTCGGCGGAAGTGCCGCACAGAAACTGTTCAGCAGAGACTCACACACAGTGGTGTACTCGAACAGTTTGGGTGCAATCCAGTTCGACAACTTGGTAAAAGTTGACGGTTCAACTGGTGAGTCAGGCGTTGACGTGTACGAGACTGCGGCCTCCGTGGACATCTCTGACTCACTGAACATCGGTGTTGCATACACGGATGACAAGGTGAACTCAGTTGAGTACATGGGTGCGGGTATCACATTCGACCTTTCTGATGCTACAACAATCGGTTACAACCACACAATCAAGGAAGTGGAGTCTACTGCTGTAGAGACCACTGCCAATGAAGTAGTTGCTTCACACCTGATCGGTGCGACAACTTTCTCAGTTGGTTATGGTGAGATCGAGGATGGCAACAAATACACTACGGTTGGCGCTGAGAAGAAATTCGGCGAGAACTTCAGCATGTATGGTGCTTATCAGATGACGGATGTGCCAACAGGTACAGACACGAACGACATGGCGGCTGGAATCAAGTTCAAATTCTAGTTCCGTAACACTGTGGAGTCGGTCAGCTCAAAGAAGGGCAGGCCGGCTTTACGCTTTTTAACGCTCCGCGTTATTTCTAAAAACGCATTTCCTAAAATTTAACGCTTTCGCTTCGCTCCTTAAATATCCCTATGCGAGTCGCAGTAGTAGAAGATACAGCCAATCATCAACAATACCGAGACGTATTGCGTTCATTCGCAAAGGGCTGTGGAGGCGATATTACCAATAGTGGTAATACCAAAGGATATGACTGTGCAGTGATATTTGGTAGTTACAAGAAGGAAAGGGGCAGGTCAGCACATCAAAGCAAAGGCAAGATTATTGAGAGCGGAATTCCATATGTGCAACTTGAAACACAGTTGATTGGTAGGCCCATAGACACAGCGTTACACACTGAATTCAGAGTTGGGGTCAATGGTTTCCTTTGGGATGATGCCGATTGGGGTTTCGAACACATACACACCGATAGATCTAAAAAGGTATTTGAACGTAATGGTTATGATGTAGATATAAATTGGAAACAAGACGGTGACTATATTTTACTTTGTATGCAGAAGGTCGGAGATGCCAGTCTGCGTGGTGCTGATGTTTTTGCATGGACGGAACAAAGTGTAAATCAAATAAGACAGTATACTGACAAGGACATTGTTATCAGACCTCATCCATTGTACAGGAAGTCCACACTACATAACACACTGAAAGAAAAAGTTTTAGCAGTAGCAGATGTGCATTGGCAAGAAGCAGATGTAACTAAACCTAACTTTAGGCCAATAGCAGAGCAACTTAAAAATGCTTGGTGCACAGTTACCTACAGTTCAGGTACAGGGATCGATGCTGTTATCAATGGAGTACCTAACGTGGCATGTGACACAGGCAGTATGGTTTATGATGTGAGCAGTACAGACATAGCGGAAATTGAAAATCCTTATAGAGGAGACAAAACCGAATGGTGCAACAGGATTGCACACTGTCAGTGGAGCGTAGAAGAATTCGAGTCCGGGGAATGTTGGGAACACGTAAGTAAAAGTTTATGAAGTACCATTTAAGTAACGGCTGTAGTTTCAGCACAAGGAAAAAGTTTAACAGTTGTCACCAACAACTTGGTAAATTGTTGAACAGCGACGAGCCAACCATAAGCATGGCCAAAGGTGGCAGGGGCAACGATAGGATAGTCAACACCACAATGCATTGGTTCTTCAAGAACCCTGATAAGATAAAAGACACATTCGTCAGCATAGGATGGACGACAGGTTATAGATGGGATTATGTGAGTAGTACGGTGACTCCAGCAGTCAAACAGGGAGGGATCAAAGGAGAATTACTGAAGTTCGATTATCAATGGGGAACGTGGCAACTTTGGCAACACGATTTCTTCATGCGTGACAAAGACATGGACCTCGAACTATCAAGTGCAGTGAAACTGTACACCAACATACTGTCCTTACAATACTTTCTCAAGTACCACAACATACCGTATGTGTTCTATCATGCACTCACAAACGATCTGCCCGAAACGGAAGTGAACGGAAAACAAAGACCTGATTTAAAATTGCTTAAAGATCGAATAGACAGAAAGCACTTTTATAATTTCGAGACCAGCGAGTTTGTAAAAGAAAATATACAAATGCAAAAGGATAACAGATCATCTGCAAAACACAGAGTAATGGTGCCTAACAAAGATTATGTCCAGAGTCATTTTGAATTCTGTGCAAAGAACGGTTGGACAAAATCTGCAAACGACGGGCACCCTAGTGAACGAGGACATCATGCATGGGCAGACGAATTACATAAATTTATACAACAACACAACTTGCTTGATAGGCCCAATTCCTATTCAACGGTTTAACTTTTCTCTTGCATTCGTCCAGCCACTCGACCAATGCTAGGAACTCGTGATCCTGCCATTTGCTCATCTTGCCACTCAGTCGAAAGTTACAGAACTCGTCGAACGTGATCACCGTTCCTGCGACGATCTGATCATTTAATGCTGTCAACACTTCTTTGGTAGATGAATAGATATCTGCATCCATGTGCAAGAAAGCGATTGGTCCTTTGTTGTTCTGCTTCCATTTGGGCAGTGTGTCTTTGAACCAACCCTTGTGTAGTTGAATATGATCAGGTACGGTGGGTGGATCGCAACTCATGTCAGCAACCTTACCCGTTCCGTTATCCCACTCTTCAGGAAGTCCTTGCCAAGAATCAAAGGCATGAATCACCTGCTGTGGATATTCTTCGATTAGCCATTTGAGACTTCTGCCTTCTCTCACACCAAACTCGCACCAGTGTCCGTTAACGGATATTTTTTGTGTAGATTCGATTAGTTGTTTGTGTATGCTTTCGAGATAATTTGCTTTGGTTATCCCGCCAACGTATATGGGATCTAGAGTTATCCATTGGCTTAATAGATTCTTACCCTTGCTTATCTTTGATAAAAGTGATTGTAGTTGTGATTTGTCTTTTACTGTATTGATTGCTTTAGACATTTATAAAAGTAAGTTCTACACAAGGATTGTTAGGAATATGTCCAGTGTTGGTCTCCGCTAACAATCTGTTGCAATAAACTTTGTATCCGTTGTTTTTGAATCTTTCAATTATGTCATTCAGTTTTTGAAATTGTGTGTCCTCGTCTCCCATATACATTTCAAATTCTCCAACAACTTGTTTAACATTGAGATTGAGATCGAGTGTTTCTTTACAAATCTCATACCATCTTCCTTCTATGTCAAACTTTATTAGGTCCACACTGTTGCCTAGTTGTTCTACGATATCTTTGATGCTCACACAATCAACAGTGTATGAGTGAACTAGATTAGCAGGATCAAAGTTTTCCAGACTGTAACATCTCTTGGTTGGATCGGTCGTGTAAAAAGTAAGTGACTTGTTTTTGGGATCGTAGGCCTTGTTGGCATGGATGATGTTGGCCTTTCTGTTATTGGCCTTGTCTATGGTTGTTTGGCTAATTGGAGTAGGATCCCATGTGTGTATCTTTGTCTCCTTATTGTGCTTCCTTATCTGTTCTTCCATTCGACACTCTTTGCTTATACCAAAACTCCATACGTTTCTTATATTAGGCATAAGTGCATCGCTGATGGCATATTGGTGGCATCTGTGCCAGGTATTTGGGACCAACGGGAATGTTTTTTCAAACTCTCTGCATCTTTGCATGATTACGTTAGTTATTGATAAATTTTTCCAGTCGGAATCCTTTGGAGTCATAGCACTCCACGTACTCTGAATTATTGGAATACCTGACAGTCCCCTGTCCTCGCACCACATCGTAGTCGCTGTAGGCAAATGCTTTCTTTATAGTAACATCAATGTATTGTCCGTTACCCACACCCAGCGTAAGGAATGTCACGTACCTGCCCTTGTCTCCACGAAACACTCTGCCGTTTGCTATCATTCCTGCGAATTCTACCTTGTCTAGATACAGTTCTTTCACATACATGCCTGGCATGAAGTCCTCTTGACTCCACCATCCGTATTTTCTATATTGGAATTCTGGAGTGTCCCACTTGTCAGACTTGCTTGGTGTGATGACATCTATGCCGATTCTTTTGGCTTCTGTCCTGTATACCCAACGTTTGTAAGATCCTTGACAGTGCTTCAGACATGACTTCCAGAACTTCTCTGGATTGTGTGCTTTCTGGTATGCTAAGGCCCATATCAATCTTCCCAGGTTCACAGCGTGTGCCCTGCACAGACCAAAACCGGAAAGTGATTGTAGCATTGTGATTATCTCATCCTTGCGTGGATGGTCGCCCAACTTAGTAATGAACTGCATTATCTTCTCTTCGTTCTTCTTGGCGAATGCACGTCTATACATGTCGGCTTCGTACTTGTCTATGCCTAGCACTTCTGATATCCTGTCTATGGCATCGTCTTCGTACACTATTGTGTCACTCATACGTTCCGTGCTCCAGTCATGGAACATAGATGCTTTCTTACGTCCAGACGTAGCGACCGGTCTTATCAGTGCAGTGCCGAACACACAGTCCTTGCTACTCTTTGGTTGTATGGCCCTGAACAGTCTCCTCATGGCCGGACTTTCTGCCTGTGTCACTCCCAACACGTCTCCGCGACACAAAAGGTCCGAGGTAGCGGCATCTGTCTGAGGATAGTCTGTCAGTTTCATTGTTGGATCTATTTCTATGAGTTGTGACAAACCACGATTGGCTAAAATGTCCACCTTCAGGTGTTCTAGGTCCTCCACTTCGTTCTTGTCTAGTAGTATTTGATTTTCCGCCGTGAACAGGCTCTTTGGTAGTTGTCTTTGAAACATTATTATTCCTCCGCAGTGTTTTGATATGCATCTCTTCTTGCCTTTCAATTTATTTTCAATTCGTTTGGCTTCTTTGACATCGATGCCTAGTGAATCGTATGTGAACCTGCGGGGTAGGTTACCCTTGACACCCAATCGTTTGGCCGCTTCACGCCTTGCTGATTTATCCTTATAGAGCACGTAATTAGATATCCTAGCACTGCGTCCGGGCCACTTCTTGAATATCCTCTGCATGACTTCGTTCTGCTTGTGATGGGGGAAGTCTATGTCCACGTCAGGGAGGTCGTCCCTGTTAGGGTTGAGGAATCTTGCCACGGGTATGTCCCACTCCACTGGGTCCACATCTGTTATGCCCAGTAGGTAACAGACCAATGATGAACCAGCACTACCACGTGTCATGTGTGGTATGTCTCGTGTCATTGCGATGATGTCACATATTTGTATGAAGTAGTCTACGAAACGTAGTTGAAGGATGATTTGAGTTTCCTCGGCTAGCCTGTGCGTGTATTCTTCTGTGCCTGGACAATGCCTAATGAATCTATCGTATAGCCTTGTTATGTCGTTTAGTTCTTTATTTTTCATGCCTATGTTTGCCTGTTATCGCCTCTCGCATAAAGCTCTGGACAGGAATATTTATCTGCGTATATTATTAGGCGGTGAGATTTTGGCGTAATTTATTTTTAGGAATCGTAATATCTCTTTTGTCGCATGCGGCACTGATCACACACTGTTCACACAAAGGCGTCCTTGATTTACAGACAAGTTTGGCGTGTGTTATCAACCACATGTGTGCACCGTACTTGTATTTGCTTGGCGTTGTATCGTTGACTGTGATCGAAGCCTTGCCCTCATCTAGACTGTTGGCCCATCCAAGCCTCCATAACATCCTGAACACGTGTGTGTCCACTGCTATGTGTGGTTCGCCGAATACAAATCTCATCACGATGTCTGAACTTTTCCTACCAACACCCGGCAACGTCATCAGTTCTTTCTGTGTGCTTGGCACACTTCCGTTGAACTCCTCTAATAACATTTTACTTGTTGCAAGTATGTTTTTAGATTTGGCATTGAACAGACCTGCAGGTTTGATCGCCTCGATGATTTCATCCTGTGGTAGTTTCAACATATCTTCTGGAGTATCAGCAAGTGCGAACAGTTGTCTACAAGCGACCGCTGTCCTTTTGTCTTGTGATTGTGCTGACAGCATCACACCTATGAGACTGGTGTATGCTTTTGAATATATTTTTGCTTTGGGTTTCTTGTTTGAGTATTCTGGATAGAGAGAACTTAATTTCTCGTAAATGTAGTCGATGTCATTACTGTTCTTCATCTGAGTGCAGTTCGTTTAGAAGTTGTCTCAGTTTGCCACCTTCCACTGTGGCCTTCACCTTACCTACAGTATCACCCTTACGAGGATCCGGAACATCGGGTCTTGCGTCTGTTGGTGTGCTGTCACCTGCAGATACCTTAGATGTTTGTTTTAAAGAATCATATATTGTACTACGCTGTTTGTCAAACTGTTTGTATTCGGGATCATCTGCCAGGTCTCTGATTCTCAAACTGTCCACATCAAACTCCAAGTCTACTTTTTGTCCTACACCAGAACTTGATCTGGTCTTCATAAACTGTATTTGATATCTTCCACGTTCTTTCATCGCTCTACTGGTGAATATACCTATCACATTATCTGCTGTCTGTATCTTGGATAGTCCACCTGATATGTGACTGTGATCAAACTCTATCTCTTCAACGCTGGCCCTGTTCAACTGTGATGCTGTTGCCAACACACACTGTTTCTCAACTACCAGGTTTCTCAGTTCCTCACTCACATACTTGTCTTTGATGAACAAGTCTGCCGGACTTATTCTTTTGCTCTTAGGCATCATGAGATCCAAATAGTCAATCAGTATGCAGTCTACTTTTTTCTTGTTCTTTAGTTCTAGTTCCTTAAGATATGTCCTTACGTCCAACACATTACTACCACTTGGCAAGTACTTGATCTGTAAGTTACCTGACTTCTTCTTCAACATCTTGACCTTCATCTCAACGTTGTCTATCTCCGGAAACACTTTCTTTGTAGGAATGTTTGTCATCATTGCATCTAATCTCATGGCAGTAAGTTGCTCACTCAACTCAAAAGATATGTAGCACACATTTAGTCCTGCTTGTGCCCAGTTCACTGCGAGATTCTGCAAGAACAAACTCTTACCTGCACCCGAACCACCTGCAAAGATGTTCAGTTCGCCTCTGTTGAATCCACCAAACAGTTTCTTGTCCAAGTTCTGCCAGCCTGTGCTGATCTGTCCGTTGTTGTCTTTGAGTGCTTCTAGTCTTCCTCGAGGATCCTCGAAGTAGTCTGTACCTAGATCTCTTGTGAGTCCAACTTGTACTGCTTCCTTAACCATGTCCTCGACCGGACCATAGTCACCTCTTTCCAATAGATCAGCAGATGATAGTATTGCTTGTTCGAGTGCTTTGTGTCTACAAAATGTTTCAAACTCATCTAGTAACCAGTTGAAGTGACTTGGATCTAGATCCTTTGCTGTCTTTAATTTTATATCGTGTGATGCATTGACTATATCAACTTCCGGCATGACCTTGTACTCGTCCATGTAATCTTTGACGAACTTGGCAATAGGTTGTAGTTTACGATCAAATGAGACGGGATTAAATATGTTTTGTGCCCTAGCAAATGACTCGGCGTCCGCTAGAAGCATCTCTATGTACAACTTCTGTACATCAAATGAATAGTTCTTAGCCTGGGATTGTTCGTTGTTATAATCAGCCATGTTTTACTCCACACTGTATTTTACAACATTCATGAGCAGAAGTAAATTGATTTGTTGACGCAAAGAACTCTTTTACGTTTTTGTTTTCCAGTATTTGATTTAGTGTGTTGTCTTTGATGTTAAATGATTTTTGCCTTGGTGAGAATAATGATTTATACTTGTATCTGTGTGTGCCGATCCAACAACAAGGATAGAAGTCTCCTTCGGCATCAACATATAAACTCTGACTTGGTAAATTGTTCTTTAAGCATTTTGGTTGCATATCTAAAGAAAACTCCGGATTTATGAGAACTTCTTGTTGGGTCTTGTAGTAATTGTCCGCATATTCTCTATCAGGCATCAGATCCTTTTTACCTAGCCAACGATCACTTTGCAACAATTTAAATTCGTCAAAACCTAATGTCTTGCTTAAATTACCAGCCTCAAATATTTGGTGTTGGTTATGTTTGAAAGGAATGAATTGCCAAGTCATTTTAAACAGCCTATCTTTTAAAGTATCAATAGCAGTCATGATTGAATTCCATTTGGCATTTTTTCTGTACAGATGATTGGTGTCTTCTAAACCGTCTATTGCAAATGTTATATGATCGTCTTTAGTCAACATGGCCTTTAGTTTGTTCCACCATACTTTTGTTTTAGCAGAGCCGTTTGTGTGTATGTGCAGACTGCAATTATTATCTTTGAATTTCTTTATTAGTTCTAAAAAATTAGAATGATATATAGGATCACCATTATTACCACATAGGCCTACTTTTGAATTGACTCCTACAAATTTTACAATGTTATCGACATTGATTTGGTGCAGATTTCTTTTTTTGAATGTTTCATAGAACCAAGTCCTGTCACACAACGGACATTCGAGGGTACATTTACTAGTGGGTTCTATATGAAAACTAACCATACATTTTCCTTTTTAAGTCTATTTTTAGTTTACTTGTCTCTGTCGTTTTTAATATGGACTGTATAGTAAACAGTCTACCGTATTTCATCACAGCATCAGCCACATCGCCGACTGTTTTGTCCCATTCCGGGAATGCCACACTCCACCCAAATTCTGTTGCTTGATCTACTAATTTCTGCCCTGGAGCGTCTCTATCAGGAACAACTATAACTTGTCTACCAAGACCATCAATCAACTCTCGCTGTGTGTCATTTATCTCCGATCCCAGTATGCTCACACCAGAAACGGTAATAGCATCAAATGGTCCTTCTGTTACTATCACGAACTTCCTGGTCCAAT
>UEXN01001436.1_pt1 | contig 18761 bp, 18 predicted proteins | sample 1796711 | NCBI WGS metagenome assembly UEXN01 (sample SAMEA4772470, study PRJEB27181) | metagenome | reverse complement strand
TTAAATGGTCAGACCATCAGCGCAGACATTACGATTGACAGCGATGAGAACGGCGTATCAGGCGGTCCGATTACACAGGACAATGCCACCGTCACTGTTAACGGATATTGGAGTATCGTATGACCAGCGTATTGAATGTAGATACTGTTGCAGATAAGGCTGGCACTGGCCCTGTTGGGCTGACTAAGCAGAGTGCGGCTAAAGTTTGGGGTATGATAGACGGCACAGGAACCGTTGCTTATCGTGACAGTTTTGGAACATCCAGCCTTACTGATTCTGCAACTGGGGTTTACACTATGACATTTTCGTCTGCGATGACTAACGCAAATTATGCCTGTCCCTCGGCTTGCGGTGGACAGGAAACAACTTCAACAAACAATTTAGAAGTTCCAAACGGTGGCGCACCAACAACTACAGCAATAATTGCAGAGTATTCTAATGGAAATCAAGATTGCGATTTTCTGTCTGTTAGTATTTTGGGAGACCTCGCATAATGGCTAGTATTCTTAAAGTAGATTCACTAACAGGTGTGACCACCGCTGGCTCTATTAGCGTTACTGGCGAGGGTAACTCAACTACGACTAATCTTCAGCAAGGTTTGGCAAAGGCTTGGGTCAACTTGAACGGAACAGGCACAATAGCAATTCGTGACAGTTTTTCAGTGAGTGGTGTAGCAGACAACGGAACTGGCGATTACACTGTGACCGTAAGTTCGGCTTTCGGCAACGCTGACTATTGCTGCGCTGGTTCTTCACAACAAAGCTCTAATGGTGGCAGAGGTGATTTCTTCTTGGGTCTTAACCAAGAAACTCAAACAACTACGGTGAGGCGAATATCAACTTGCGATAGTAACGGCACCGCAACTGACTCTCTTATCGCCAATCTGCAACTTTGGGGAGACTTAGCATAATGGCAAGCGAACTTAGAGTAAACACCCTGAAGGATGCCAGCGGTAATAACAGCATTGCTATGCAGTATGTTGCAGAGGGTACGGCGAAGGCGTGGATGCAGTTTGACGGTGGTTCAAATACTGTAAATGAAAGTTTTGCAACATCTTCATTAACAGATAATGCTACAGGTAGATGGAGCGCAAACCTAAGCAATGCCTTTACAAACGACAACTTTGCACACAATGTTTCATCTACCGCTTCCACTTATAACACATCTATTGATTCTGGTTATCTTGGTGCTTCTAAAGCATCTTTGCGTGTGCGTAACGATGCTGGAACATACAATGATACAGATGGATGCGTTTTAGTTTGTCACGGAGACCTCGCATGAGTAAAGCAGCAGAATTAGCCGAGTTTGGCAGCGGTATCTCTAGCGGCCCTAATGCTGTCGAGGGTTTGGGAAAGTATTGGGTAGACTTTAATGGAACTGGAACAGTGGCAGTCCGTGACAGCCTAAATCACTCTTCATTGACCGATGGCGGAACTGGAATTTACACAATATCCTACACAAACGCCTTCAACAATGCCAATTATTCCATCGTTGGGGGTCAGACTGATAACGCTGGGTCTATTGCTATTCCGAGACAAGCCACCGATTTGGCAACAGGCTCAACAGTGGTTAGAACTACAAATGGTTCCTCTGGGGCTGATATGCTTTATGTTAATGTTATAGCGTTGGGAGATTTAGCATAATGGCTAGTTTACTTAAAGGTGATAAGAACCTTATAATCAATGTACGCCAAGTAGCGGCTGGCGAACTAACCATTGCAGATGCTGACTAATGTTTGGACAGGCCGCCCTTTCATCTCGTTCTATAGCTGATCAAGAAATTGTTACTTTTAATGTAGCTGAAATGATCGGCACGTTTACAAAAGTGAACGTGGGTTCTGGAGTTTTGGAAGGTACGTCAGAACAAACAATTAATTTCACTCAAGCGTCTAACGCTTCTTTTGTTCGCACAGGCGTTTCTAGTCAATTAGTTAACTTCACCCAATCTTCTTTAGGGGGATTGTTGCAGGATGCAGATGCGGAGTTAGACTTTGACTTTACGCAAACATCCGCAGGAACTCGCGTACAGGAAACTGGTTCCGACCTAGACTTTGATTTCACCCAATCTTCCGTTGGTTTTCTCACTCGTACTGCTGCTTCTGAACAAATATTTAGTTTCACACAGACCGCAATAGGTGGAAATATCTTCGTTATTGCGGCGGATATGGACTTTGAATTTACACAGTCATCCGCTGCACAACGCCTGACACATGGAAGTTTAGATTTAAACTTTGACTTCACGCAGTCGTCCCTCGGGGGCCTTATTCTATCTAGTGTCTCTGAACAAATAGTCAGCTTTACGCAATCTTCCGGCGCTACCGTTATACTTATTGGTACGTCTGAGCAGATAGCCAGCTTTACACAATCCTCTGCGGCAACCCGCGTACAACTAACTGGCTCAGACCTAGAGTTTGATTTTACTCAAACATCTGCTGGTACTCGTGTTCGCACGGCTATTGGAGAGATGGACGCTGACTTTACTTTAAACGGTCTTGCGAGTATCGTAACATCTGGAATTTCAGAGATAGAGGCAGTCTTTGTTCAATCTGCACTTGGTGGGCTAATTTCGCCTGCTGAGATCCAATTAAACTCTGTCTTTATTATGACAACAGATGGCGATTTGCTTTGGGTGGAGATAGACGCCAGCGCTCTTGTAGAAACATGGAGCCAAATAAACGTTTCGGGCGGCACATGGACACCAATAAACGCTAGTGGTACAATAGAGCAATGGGCTAACAAGGTGGTATAGATGGCTAGTACATATACGCAAAATGCTGGTATTGAAAAACCGGGTACTGGTGATCAATCAGGAACTTGGGGTGTAACTACAAACACAAACTTTGATATAATAGACCGCGCCGTTCATGGTCAGGTTTCTATAGCTATATCAGGCAGTACAGATTTAACGACAAGTGATGGCTCTCTTAGCAACGGCATTGCGCCTGTTGTTATTCTCACAGGCAGTCCGGGTGCTACGTTTGAGCTTAGGGTCACGCCTACTGATCAGAAAAAACACTACACTATTAAAAATGAAACTGACGCTGCATGTCGGGTTATTTATAAAGGCGTTACCTACTCCACATCTAATGGGGTGGAGATAGCTGCAAACTCAACACAGGCAGTCACAGGTGACGGTGGCGGTGGCTCTGGTATATTTAAAAGCCTGACTCCGACCACTGACCTCGTTAATGATCTGACCCCCCAATTAGGCGGCGACCTTGATGTTGTAACCCACGATATAGTCAGCACATCTAATAGAAACATAGATCTTGTTCCACATGGAACAGGAGATGTCACCCTGCAAGCTGACACAGTACAGGTTGGCGACAGCAATGCGGATGCTACGATAACGAGCAACGGCACAGGAAACCTTATATTAAGCACAAATGGAGGGACAAACTCCGGCACAATAACCATTGAGGATGGGGTAAATAACGATATTAGCGTCACCCCCAATGGGACAGGAAATGTCATTTTGGATGGGCTTAAATACCCTCAAGCAGATGGGTCCGCCAATCAAGTCCTTAAAACCGATGGATCAGGAAACCTTGCCTTTGCAAATGCAGGTTCAAGCCTTGGTTCAAGCCTTACATTAGGGAACTGGACTATAGAAGTTGATGGAAGTAACAACCTTCTATTTAAGTATAGCGGTGACACAAAGATAAGAATGACATCCGCTGGTGCGCTAGATGTAGAAGATGATGTAACAGCTTATAGCGGTATATAGTTATGACTCTCCCCGGTTCTGGAACAATAAGCATAAATAGCTTAGTCGGTGAGTTTGGTGGATCTGCTCCTCATGCTCTTAGCGAGTATTACAGGAATGGTGGCTTAGTATCCTCTGGCAATACAAATGTCCCCACATCTGGAGCGTTGTCGCTGTCAGATTTCTATGGTGCAACAGCAACAACAACAAGAGATATTCGTGTTCAGATGTCTTATGCAGCTGGTCACACATACAGCGCATTTGGTGTTACATCAGCCAATAGTACAGCTTCACCTCAGTCATACTCAGGCAGTTTGCTATACAACTCATTCACTATCTACTCGCCTGTCTTCAGAGCGGGGACAGGGTACTTAGGCCAGAACCTCAGTTTCACCTTATCGCAAAACGAAGACGCACAGGCTTGCTCATGGACACTTTACGGTGGCACAAGTGCATCAGCAGTGAACGATGTCGTCTTTGCTTGGACTGGTAGCTACAACAACAGCAACGGTGGTAGTAGAGGCTATAGCCTTGTCTATAACTCAGATGGTTCCATCGCTAGCCTTACGCAAACTAGCTCATCAGGCTTCAGCGGCATCATCAGCCTGAACACCCAGAACATCAACAGCAACCATCGCTGGTACATGTGGCGTATGGTATCGCCTAACGCCACAGACAAAGGCTCAACGATGATGTCAGGTGACCCAACAAGCCTTAGCTCTGTAACACAGCCTGCATAAGAGAGAAGCTAAATGCCTCTTCAAAAATTACAATTTAGACCCGGAATTAATAAAGATGTTACATCTTATTCTAATGAGGGCGGCTGGGTAGATGGCGATAAGATAAGGTTTCGTCTTGGTTTTCCAGAGAAAATTGGTGGATGGCTAAAGTATAGTGCCAGCACCTTTCAGGGGGCCGCTCGCGCTCTTCACAACTGGATAGCCTTAGACGGATCTAACTTTTTAGGCATAGGCACACACCTCAAATACTATATAGAGGAAGGTGGTGCTTTTAACGACATTACTCCGTTAAGAGAAACCACAGCGGCTGGTGATGTTACGTTTGCCGCAACCAATGGCTCTACAACAATCACAGTTTCAGACACAAATCATGGCGCTGTGTTGAATGACTTTGTTGAATTTTCTGGCGCTGCTACTTTAGGTGGCAATATAACAGCAGCCGTACTAAATGCTGAGCATCAAGTAACCGCAGTTGTAAGCTCAAGTCAGTATCAAATAGTTGTTTCCGCTACAGCTAATGGCTCTGACACGGGGAATGGTGGCGGCTCAGTTGTAGGTAAGTATCAGATTAATGTTGGGCTAAACTCACAAGTTGGAGGCACGGGTTGGGGTTCCAGCACATGGGGCAGAGGGGGATGGGGTTCTGCCTCAGCTCTCACCACGATAACCGAAATTAGACTTTGGTCACATGACAACTTTGGAGAAGATGTTATCATCAACCCAAGAGATTCAAGCGTGTACTACTGGGACAAAGGCACAGGTCTTAGCGCTAGGGCTGTAGAGCTTTCAACTTTATCTGGGGCTAAATCAGCGCCTCAAGTAGCCAAACAGGTGCTTGTGTCAGATCAGGACAGGCATGTTCTGGCGTTTGGGTGTGATGCAATTAACTCTAGCTCAAGTGCCGCTCAAGGGAATGGTGTGCAGGACCCCTTACTTGTTAGATTCTCTAGCCAAGAGAACGCAGTTGATTGGTATCCAACAAGCACAAACACTGCTGGTGACCTTATACTTGGCTCTGGCTCTGAGTTTGTGCAAGCGGTAGAGACAAAACGTGAAATTCTTGTGTGGACTGATACATCTCTTCACTCAATGAGGTTTATTGGGCCGCCGTTTACTTTTGGCATACAGCAGTTAGCTTCAAACATTACAATTATGGGGCCTAATGCTGCTGTTGCAACAGAAGACGTTGTCTACTGGATGGGTATAGATAACTTCTACACTTACTCAGGCCAGACAAAGCAGCTTAATTGCACAGTAAAAAATCATGTCTTTAACGATTTTAACTTCTCTCAGTCAGATAAGGTATATGGAGGGATTAACTCTGAGTTTTCAGAGGTAATATGGCTTTACCCATCTGAGACAAACTCTTTAGCCAGAGGTGGTTCAGGGGAAAACGACAAGTACGTTATCTATAATTATAAGGATGACATTTGGTATTACGGCAGCCTAAGTAGGTCAGCTTGGATTGATAGGGGCATAAGAACCTTTCCTATAGCTACCGAAAGCGGATACTTATATAACCATGAGTTTGAGTATGACGATGACGGATCAGCCATGGCTTCGTTTATTGAGTCAGCGCCAATGGATATAGGTGACGGAGATAGGTTTACCCTAGCCACAACGGTAGTGCCTGATTTGACGTTTGTTGGCTCAACGGCTCTGTCTAGTCCTCAAGCAACATTTACCTTAAAGGCCCGCACAGAACCCGGAGCGTCTTACGGAAGCACATCTAGCGGGTCAGCCGTAAGGACAGCATCGTCCCCTGTAGAGACGTTTACAGAGCTTCTTAATCTAAGGGTAAGGGGTAGGTCATTTGCTATAAAGGTTGACTCGTCTGCTTTAGGGACAAAATGGAAGCTGGGGTCACCTCGCGTTGATGTGCGCCCAGATGGTAGACGCTAATGGCTGTAATTAATGTACCAGCGCCAAGACTGCCTGAGCCTACTCAAGAGTATTCCTTGCCATATATGCAGGATTTACTGAGAGCGTTAGAAATATTTATTGAGCAAGAAAGAACACCGGGAGAGCTTAGGGGTACAAAGATAACTTTAACTGACTTGCCGACAGCATCGACAGGTCTTGAATCGGGAGCCTTATGGAACAACTCAGGTGTGGTAAATATAATACCATAGTACAAATATGGCTCAGAAAAAATTGCAGAAAAACAGCGTATATAGCGAATACGATGAGGATGGGGACGGCATAGTCACGGATGAAGAGCTTTCTCATGTTAAAGAGATAAAGAAGACTGAGACAGAGCTAAGAAAGAACTTAGCGCAGTTGCGTATGGCAAGGTGTACCCTGATATTCATGGGTGTGTATGCAACTTTTCTTGCGTCCCCCTTGTGTTCTGCTGAAAAGCTAGAGGGGCTAGCGGGGGTAACAGACCTTATATTCCTTAGTGGCAGCGGCATCGTAGGGGCTTACATCGGAATGACAACTTGGATGAGTAAAAAATGATACAGGCATTGATAGGCCCTATAGGGTCATTACTGGGTACTTGGCTTGAGGGTAAGGTCGAAACAAAGAAGGCAGAAACTGGCGCTAGGGTGGCGAGGGCCAAAGCCGAAGCGACCATAATGGAGAAAAAAGCTACAGGAGAAATCGACTGGGACTTGAAGATGGCTGATGCCTCTGCTCACAGTTGGAAAGACGAGTGGCTTACTATAATTTTCTCAATCCCGCTTATACTTAGCTTCTGTGGCGACTGGGGCAGGCAAATAGTTTCAGATGGATTTATGGCCTTAGAAACCATGCCGACATACTACCAATATACCCTAGGAACAATTGTAGCCGCCAGTTTTGGGACACGCGCAGCAACCAAGTTTTTTGGCAAAAAGTGAAAGGGCTTACAAAATAAAGACTTAACTGGTACAATCTTCTAACTTTAAAAGTTACATATAACTTTATAGTCGGGGGACTAGAGATGGCACAGCCAGCTTTACCTAGGTCAGTATATGAAGAAACTGCAAGATTGTTTTTTGAGTACGGGGGGAACGTAACCGCCGCTGCTAGAGCTTCTGGGGTTGGGTATCAGACTTATGCTTCTAGGCTTAAAAAAGCTAGAGAGATGGGACTCGCTGATAAACGGGCCTCCTCAACTGCTGAGGAGAAAGAAAGAGTTGTTACCGCTAAGGTGGTCCTAAAGCCTGTATATAGGATACAACAGCGCAAGTCGAAACCAGATGAGACCAAAAGAGTTTTGGCTATAGGCGACTGCCATGATGGGCCAACGCTGCCTGACAAGACTAGGTTCTACGCTATGGGCAAATATGCGAAGGACAACGGAGTTGATCAGATTATTCAGATTGGAGACTTCGCAAGCGTTGACTCTCTCAATAGGTTTGACGCCAACGATACTCTGAAAGGCAAGGAAAAGCCCTCATTTGGGCAGGACATGAAGAGCTTCCAAGAGGCTATTAGGGCATTTCACAAAGGCCTAGACGGCTATGATGTGCCAAAGCACGTCACTCTTGGCAATCATGAAGACAGGATTTGGTCTTATACCAACAAAAATCCTGAGATAGTGGACATGCTTGATCAGATATTGTTTGCTACAATGGATGACTACAACTGGACTTACTCTCCATATGGCGAGTTCTATTTTATAGGTGACGTAGGTTTTACACATGCTCCTTTAAATACAATGGGTAAGGCGTATGGAGGAATGCAGTCAGAAAACTCAATAGCAAGGGACGCTATGCATGATATAGTCTATGGGCATACCCATAAGCGCCTAGACAAGACCTTTCCAAAGATAGGAAACCAGTTTGTAAACATAATCAATTTAGGTACAAGCCTACCGGAGGGACACATAGAAGAGTATGCTAGACATACATTAACTGGGTGGTCTTATGGGGTCTACGACATCCAGATAAAAGATGGTAAAATATACGAAACGAATTGGTTACCGATAGGTAAGTTGATGAAAGAGTATGGTGAGGGATATGCGGGAGATTAAAAAGATAATTGTCCACTGCGCGGACACACCCGAAGGTCGAGACGTGAGGACTGCGGAGATAAAACGCTGGCACACAGAGGAGCGTGGCTGGAGTGATATCGGTTATCATTGGGTCGTTGAGTTGGACGGTTCGCTTCATGCTGGGCGTCCTGAAGAAATCAGTGGCGCTCATTGTAAGGGGCATAACAGTAGCAGCATCGGCATATGCTATGTGGGTGGTTCTGACTCTGAAGGAAATTCTAAAGACACACGCACCGAGGGACAGCGAGATGCGCTTGTCGCCCTTATCAAGGAAATACTTGATAGATACCCGGATGCGGAGGTCTTTGGACACAGAGACTTCTCAACAAAAGCTTGCCCATCATTTGACGCAAAAACAGAGTACGCAGGACTCTAAGGAGTAGAATATGTTACCAATGTTGCTTGGATTAGCTGGCTCTGGATTAGCTGGCGCTGGTATGTTAGGAGGCATGGGCGCTCTTACCGCTGGTGCGCTGGGTTCTGGGCTTGGGTCATATCTTGAAACAGGAGACCTTGGTAAAGGTATTCAGACTGGTCTTATGTCATTCTTGGGCGGCAAGGCCCTTGGCTCTATGATGGGTGGAGCAACTGGCGCAACCCCAACAGCCGCAGGAGCGGGAGCAGGGACAGCCGGTCTTCCGGGTAGTGTACAATCTAACGTGGTGGCGAATTTAAAGCCTCCAATGACAATGCAAAGCGCATTTGCTGCCCCTCCTGTAGGGCCAACTGTGGCAGCAGCAGACGCCTCTAAGTTAATGGCTCCAAAAGCAACCAGTACATTCGGTGATATATTTAGTGCGTCTGACCCAACAAAGGGTCTTAACTTTGGAACAGGTCTTGAGGGTGCTAAAAATGCTGCTCTAAATCCATACACGCTCGGCGCTGCTGGAACCGCTGGCCTGATGATGCCTCCTCCAGATTTGGACATAGAAAAGAAAAAATACAACACAGAAGAAGCTGAGGCTTATGACAAGAAGCAGTTCACCCCCGGTGCTGGCTTCCGTCCGGGCATTGACAAAGAGTTTGATTACTTTGGCCCAACTCAATTTGCTGACGGCGGCTTAGCAGCCCTGCGTTACGCAGAGGGTGGTGACATGGACATGTCAGAGCAGCCAAATGACAAAGAGCTTATCTCTGATGCAGTTGATGCCATTAAAGGTAAGGATGACAACCCACAGGTTGTGCTAGCTAGATTTGTATCTCGTTATGGTGAGGAAGCCCTTCGCGACCTCGTTGAGCGCGTACAGACAGGCCAGTTTGATGAGAATGCGGAGGCTACAGAGGGACAGGTCAGCGGTGTCGGTGACGGCATGGATGACATGATTCCCGCAACACTAGAAGGAGAACAGGACGTTGTATTATCCGATGGTGAGTTTATCGTTCCTGCGGATGTGGTTAGCGGACTGGGCAACGGCTCGACTGACGCAGGCTCGAAGTCTCTTTATGAAATGATGGACCGTGTCCGTGAAATGCGAACAGGCGGCACAATGCAGCCAAAGCAAGTGCCGCAGAGTAAAATGCTACCAGCATGATCATATCAGTAGTACCCAGAGAAGCTCTGGGGATCGTCTGGGGAGACGTAGCAAAGTTAATGAATCGGTCAGTGGAAACTTCCAATGGGAAGTATCACATTGATGACTTGTACCACGCTATAGTTGGTGGTCAGTACGTTTTGTGGGTTGTAATGGATGGCAATGAAGCTATAGCCGCTATAACAACAAGCGTAATATCCTATCCGGGCCGCAAAGCAATGGCAATGGATTGGATAGGCGGCAGAAGAATGAGAGAGTGGCTACCTATGGCGGTTGAAACTTTGTCAGAATACTCAAGGAAGAATGGTTGTTCTCACCTTGAGGGGTACGGAAGAAAAGCATGGGGACGATGGTTATCTAAGTACGGCTGGAAGCCGGAATATATTGCTTATAGAATGGAGCTATAACAATGGGCAAAGGCTCACCTAAACCAACAGATCAGACGGTTGTTCAAACCAACCTTCCCGAATATGTACAGCCATACTTTGAGCGTCTTCTAGACAGAACAGAGGCCGAGACAAAGCAACAGTATCAGCCGTACCAAGGTCAGCGATTACAGACTGGCGGCACTGACGTTACTGATGCCCAGAAGATGGGGCGTAATATTGCTGGTCAAGGCATTCAAGGATTACCTCAAGCTCAAGCAGCCACCATGGCTGGACTTGGAAGATCATTGCAAGGCATGGGTTATCAAGCTGGTCAGTTTGATAATGCAGCAGCCCAACAATATATGTCTCCTTACATGCAACAGGTGGTGGATGTTCAAAAACAGCAAGCAATACTTGACGCCCAAAGACAAAATGCTGGCAGGGCGGCTGAAGCAGTCCAAGCTGGCGCATTCGGTGGCTCCAGACAAGCAGTTCAGCAAGGCCTCGCAAGTGAGGCGCTTTCAAGGCAGTTGGGCGAAATACAGGCTTCGGGGCAGCAGCAAGCATATGAATCGGCACAAGGACAGTTTGAAAGAGATAGAGCAGCCAGAGAGTCAGCAGAGCGACTAGGTTTAGGCGCAGCGGAGTCAGCATCTGGGCAAGCAGCCCAAATAGCTCAGTTGGGTCAAATGGCTCGTGAAGGGGATATCCAAGCCGCTTCCATGTTAGAGAAGATTGGCCGGGATATTCAGGCAGAAAAACAAGCTGGTCTGGATATTGCTTATGAAGATTTTGTACGTCAGCGGGATTATGACCGCGAACAGTTACAGTTCTATTCATCCATTCTTAGAGGTGTACCTGTACAGCCTTCAACAGAAACAACCAAACTTCAATCTTATAACCCTATCCAACAATTGCTTGGAACAGGCGTTTCAGCCTTAGGATTATATAAAGGTATGGGCGGCTAATTAATGAACATTATAGACATCCAAGACAGTCTTAAAAACTTCTCTGAAGATCAGCTTATTAAAGAGATGCAGATGCCTTCTGGCAATGCTCCGCAGTTTCTTGTTCTTAGCGAAATACAGCGCCGTAAGCGCGTCAGAGACGACTTTAGCAAGCGTCAGGCTGCTCAAGAGCCAACCGTTGCTGAAGAGGCTGTAGCCGCTGCTGGTGTGCCTATGCAGGGCATTGCTGGTATGTCAGAAGCTATGGCACCTCAAAGTGCAGTTTCTGAGGGCATTGGTACTATCATGCCTCAGGCTATGCGTCAGACTGCGCCCGCTCCAGCGCCAGAAGATATGGCTATGGGTATGGCTGAAGGCGGCGTTCTACGCGCACAGCAAGGCGCTTACTTCCCATCAAACGCTGAGCTTTACGGTCTTTATGGGCAAGAGTCATCGTTTGGTAAAAACATGTATGGCTCGTCTGGTGAGATCGGGCCTCTTCAGATTATGCCAACAACTGCAATTCAGCCGGGCTATGGGATTAAATCTTTATTTCCTGAGCTTCAAAAGGCCGTACAAAGTGGTGACTACGAAAGCGCACTAGCTGCCTATAAGGCTAACAAGGCCATGGTTGACGAAGCTCTAATGAGCGGTCAAAAGGTTGAGCCATTTGTGATGGACTATCTAGATAAAGCAGAGGGCATTCTTGGCAACAGAGACTTGGCCTTGCTTTCTTACAATCAGGGTATTGCTGGCACTGAAGGTTTTGAAGGTGACCCTTCTAAGACAGACTATGTCAGTGGCGTCATGGGAAATCAATCTGGCTTCGCTGACTTGTTAGCAGAAAGAGGCGTAAAAGAAAGTGACCTGTTCCAGTCTGATGCAAAACCTAACTTTATGTCAGCCATGGCTGCAACCCCAGTTAATCAAACTCCACCAGTAGCACAGGGGGATCAGGACAATCCTATTGAAATAGGCACTTTGTTTGGTAAGGCTGTTATGTCTGATGATCTTGGCGAATATATTGTTGGTGAAGATGGAGAGCCTATATATCTTGACGATAATCAGTTGGCAGGAGTTGATAGAAAAGCAAGAGAAGAGCCAAAGCCAGAGCCAACTCCTTTAGCAGAAGTTCTAGCCAAGGAGGAGGAGAAGGTTAATGCCGATGCCGCCGCTGCCGCTGCTGCTGCAAAAACCGAAGACAAGAAAGACGACACAACCCCACCATGGGTCACACCGTCTACAACACCTACACAAACTCCACCAGCCTCAACCACTTCGCCTATTAAACCGCCTGCACCAACTGCCCCCAAAGCAGAAAGTGAAGACACTTCAATAGAAGCAGAAATATTGAAGATGCAGGAGGACCTAAAGAAGGGCAGAGAGCAGGACAAGTGGCTCGCTATCGCTCAGGCTGGTCTTGCGCTAATGTCATCTAAAGAGCCAACTTTGCTTGGTGCCGCTGGTGAAGCTGGTGTGTCTGGCTTGAAGGCTTATCGTGAGTCTCAAGACAGATACCAAGAAGGTGTTATTGATTTAATTAATGCTAGGGCCAAATTAGACAAAAGCAAAAAGCCAAAAATAGCACAAAAAGATATTCTTGATGCTCAGGTAGAAATAATGAAAGACCCACTAGCCACCCCAACAGAAAGAGCGAGAGCTAAATCCATAGTGGACAGCATAGTCGGCGGTGCTGGGTTTGGGCTTGTAGACCTACGCAGTCAAGCGGCTTCATAGGGGGTGAGACATGGGTGAATATTACCCTCAAGGCGGATCTGGAAGAACATACGGATTCCGTATTCAAGGCGATCAGCCAACAGAAGCTGAAAAGCAAGCCGCTGCTCAATACATATCTGGGCAGGGCGACACTTTTATTGGCGGCCCAGAGCAATTAATAGACACAGATAAAGAGCGTGGCTTCTTAGGCGCTGTCGGCACAGGTATCGACACCCTACAGATGATGTACGGCTCTTCTCTGGAGGGTATTGGAAAAAGCACTGGCATAGATGCTTTAAGAGATATTGGCTCCGGCATTGTAGAGACAAACAAGCAACAGCTTCAGGAGTCAGGGGCAAATGCCACTAGGCTTGATGATGTAAAAGACATCGGCTCAGGATTTCAGTTCTTCAAAGAAACACTTGGCGAACAAGTGCCTCAGCTTGGGTCAACCTTAGCTGGCTCTGCTATTGGTGCAAAAATAGGTTCTATAGTACCCGGTATAGGAACCGTTATCGGTACGGTTGCTGGTGGTCTAGCTGCAAACCTTCCGTTCTTCTACGGTGCAAACCGCGAAGCTCAGAAAGAAGCAGATATAGAAGGTGGACGCCCAGTACAAGTTGACGAAGGCGTTGCAGCCCTTACAGCCATACCGCAGGCATCCTTAGACTTCATTGCTGACAGAATATTGATAGGCAGGATCATCAGCCCTAAGTGGCTTGGTGGTGGCGGCATGTTCTCTCGTGGCGCAAAAAGCGCTGGATTTGGTGCTGTTGCAGAGGTGCCGACAGAGGTTGGGCAACAGGTTCTTGAAAGGTTGCAGGCCGGTCAAAGCATCACTAGCGATGAAGCTGTCAAACAATATATCGAAGTTGCTGTAGCGGCTGGACTGGTTGGTGGAACCGTAAGGGGAACCACCGGCTTGATTCAAGGAGATGTTGCCAAAAAAGAAAAAGAAAAAGAAACGGCAGAAGCCCAACGTCAATTAGATGAAGACGCTATTGAGGAGGGGCAAAGAGCGGGAGAAAGAATTGAGCTTGGCAAGGTCGGGTATGACATTCGCATGCCACCTGAGCCAGAGGAAGCTCAGGCCGCGCCAGAGGCAGAGGTCACAGATACAAACCTGACTGACGAGCAGAAGACTTTGGCTCTTGCAGAAGCTGCTAAAGAGGCCAAAAGGGCGTTCATGCCTATTCCTTTGGACTCCACTGTATGGAGAGCTGAGGACGTACAAAAGATACAGGCCTCGCGTCAGGCTAGTGGCATAGACCCCAATGCTGATGTGACCAGAGAAGAGCTTGTGTCATTGTATGGTGAGGACGTAGCGGCTCAGTTTGACCGCATTCAACGCCCTAGCATGGCACCAAAGCCAAAGGCTCCAATATTTTCAGTTAAGCAAAAAGATGATGTCAAGGCAGAGCTTGATAAGCGTGGCAAAGTAAACAGAGGTCAGCTTAAACGAGCAGCAAAGACAGACTCAACTCAGGTTATTGATGAAATATTACGAGACCTAGAGAATGACGGTGTGGTAAAACACACTGGCAGGGGCAGATATAAGCTATCCACAGACCCAACTCTTGATCCCCTTTACAAGCAAAAGCAGCAAAGGGATAAGGCAAGAAGTTCCATAGAACAAATTGAGGCACCTAAGAAGGCTGCCATTGAGGCCCGCGATAAGGCCCTTGAGCGCAACAACGTTGCTGCCGCAAAGAACCTGAACGATCAAATAGAACAGATTGAGGCAACCGCAGCGGAGCCTAAAAGACTTCTGGCAGAAGCAGAGGCAGAGATAGATGCTGCTGACGCTCAAGTTAGAAATCAGGAGGCCGCTGAAAGAGCGCAGACAGAGCTTGAGGAAGCTGAGCAGGCTAGTAAGATTGCTAAAGAGGCTGAGGCCGCCGCTTACCGCGCTGAGTATAATCAGAAGCGAAAGGCTATTGCCACAAAGCTAAGGAAGTATCTAAAGAGCCTTGGTCTTGCGGACGTATCCCTAGAAGTTGCCGATTACATAGAAAGAGAAGCTGGAGTTAAAGACCCTAACATAGAAGGGGTGTTTGATTCCAATAAGCGTTCTATTGGATTGGCTATGTCAATCTATGACCCGAACATGACTGACGAGGAGTATTTCCACTCTCTCAGAAATGTTCTTGACCATGAGATCATCCATGCTCTTCGTGAGCTTGGCCTGTTCACTGACGCCGAGTACAAGACCCTAGTAAAGGCCGCACAGAATACAAAGTATGTAGCCATCAAGGGCGGCACTGGAGAGAAGAGAGCTTACACATTCCACGACAGGGCTATAAGGCTCAACCCACCAAGAGAGGGTATGAATGAGGAGCAATCCCAAGACCTGATTGATGAAGAAGCTGTTGCCGAGATGTTCCGTGCCTATGCTGACGGACGCCTAAAGATTGCAGGCAAGCCGAAGAGCCTGTTTGATAGGATCATGAAGTTCTTCAAGGCGCTTGGTCAGGCACACAGTGATGAGGGCTTTGACTCAGCAGCAGCCATCTTTGACAACATAAAGACAGAAGACAAGTCTAAGCAGATTGGCTCTAGGCAAAGAAAGCCTTTCTCTCCTCCTCAAAGCGTTGATAAGTATTCAACTGCTGGCGTGGTGGCTGGTTATATTGAGCCTGACAGGGGCAACATAGAGCGCATCAATCAGTCTTTCAAAGATGTAACCAAACGCATCGATGAAATGACAAAGGCTGCCAAAAAGCTGCTCAATAACGAAATTGACTACGACACCTATGATAGGCTGGTCAACGATGTAAAGCCCATCATGCCCTACAAGACCGTACCCGCACCGGCAACGATAGAAGAAATGCGGAATGGGTTGAAGTCCGATCAGATAGAAAAAATAAATAGATTATCATCTATACCTGAAGGAACTCAGGTACTTTTAAGATTGGATATACCAGCGTACACGAACAATGGTGTTTGGGTTCCAACAGTACACGGAACAAAAGAAACAGTTGCCTTTGGCTTTAGGCCACAAGAAGTTATTTCTCATGAAAGCGTATCTATAGTTAACAACGCCTCATTACAAATGACAGAGGGGCAACAGAGAGGTGGATTGAGAATTGCCGCTGACCTTGAAACCAAAAAGCCATACGCAACTATAAAGGGAATTTTGGAGTATACATCTCCTGATGCAGCCTTTGCTGAGGCTCAAAGAGCTTTGAATGACCCTTCTTATTCTCAAGTTGGCTTTGATCCATTTAGGCATTCTTACTTTTACGACAGAATGACAACTCAACCTATAATAGGTGCTGATAGAATAATACAGATTGGCCCTCTTGTACTGGCAAAAAATCCTGTGTTTGCTCCTAAGAGTGATTTTTTATACTCAACAACACAAAGTTCCATAGAACCTTTTGTGTCCACACCTGCAAGAGTAAAGAATAATGTTGCTAGGTCACAGGTTGGCATTGACGAAAAGTTGGCTCAGGCCTCCGTACTGCACAGGATTGATGAAAACAACGAGTTCATAGACACCCGCGTATTTAACAACAAGGGGAAGCCTGTAACTATTCGCGTACCTGTTGGCCTGCGAATGCTTCAAGATGAATCAGGCAATGTAGTTTTAGACCCTAGTAATAAAGCTGACTTTGATAAGATTGTCACAATCATGGCGGCTGAGGCAGAGGCCTCACTGCGCGGTGACAAAAGTGCTATTGGCTGGTACGAAGACAAAATAGTCACAATGTTTAACTTTATCTCCGGGGTAAAGGCCGGGAACCAAATGATGTTCCCTGACATTGGCTCTGACCCAGACCATAAAGCAGCATTTACATTTGCCATGGCGGTCACATCTAACGGAGTAGCGGTAACTGATAATTTTCAATACGCATCAGAGCAATACAAGGCTTGGATGGAGACAGGAAGATTCCCAATAAAAGGATTTGGAAGCAAGGGGTCTGCCGCTATGCGGAAGGCATTCTTGTTTTACAACTCACTAAAGGATGCTGGCAAGACAGACGTTGAGATACAGTCATATCTTAGCCAAAAGACAACTGTCAGTGAGCTAAAGAAGAACCCCATATTTAAAGAGCTTAAATTGACCGTGCCGAGTGGTGAGCTTGCTAGCACAGAGGTTAGTTTAGCGTTTATTCTTGGGCCTAAGATTGGCAATGGGTTCTACATGAATCTAAATGGTGACTTCAATCCACTTACCATGGATCTGTGGTGGATGCGTATGTGGAATCGCATCACCGGAAAGCCATTTAAAAAACCTACTGATGCTACCAACGACAAGAACAGAAAAAGAATACAAAAAGCTCTTGAGGGCGAGTTAAACGAATATGAGCAACAAACCATTGAAGAGACCATGCTTGATGAGGGTCTGGATTCGATAGAAGGGCAAAACGTAGATCAGTTTGCCGTTGCCATAAACGCCAAGTTCCAGAGAGAGTTTGGAAGATATGGAAAAGATCAGGCTGATCTTAGGCCAATTAAGACAGAACTTTTTAAGGCCACAGATACACATTCACAAAATTTAAGTGGCAAGTTTGAGCAGGCAACCCCAAGAAACGGCACAGAGAGAGCCGTGATGAGGCGAGCCACAGAAAGTGCTAGGGAACTTTTAAAAGACAAGACTGGTATTGATATCAACAATGCTGACTTTCAGGCATTGATGTGGTATCACGAGAAAAGGCTTCTTGCTTCTATGGGTGTTGGCAAAGGTCGCGGGTCTGATAACGATTACGTTGACGGAGCTATAGAGTATGCAAGAAAGGAAGGATTTACAGATGAACAAATCGCAGAAGCACTCCCCTCAGCAGACAGAAACAGAATCTATCCTGACGCAAGTACCGGACGATCAGATGAGGACATTAGCCGACAGTCTGCTAAAGACGATACCACCGCTAACCTCAAGTACAGCGTCAGCCCAGCAAAAGCTGCGACAATCGCCGTCAGGGTTAGTGCAGGGGATAATGGACGAGTATGGCGTAGGCAGAGATCAAGCCGAAGAGTGGGCCAATATGATGTAGTTGCTGACTACAAATCTCTTCCATTTGCAAACAGACTTTATAATGAGCAGGGTATAAAGGTTCCTGTTATCTATGAGCTTGCTCAAACAATTAAATCTGCACAGCAGTTTGCACAGGCAATAGATAACGCAAAAATATTACAAGGCCCACTAGGTGCCTCTGTTTATGTGTATCCAACAGAAACAAATTCAGACGAAACCGGCTACGCAGACATGAGACTGTTTCTAACAGAGGACGGTGCGGCTGGCTTTGCAATAAAAGATGGTGAAATAGAAGGAATAAAAGACATAGTCTCTGTTTTCAATAGCCCTAGAACACCTTATGTAGAAGGGCAGGACAGGGGAAAGGGAACCGTTGTAAGTGATGTCCTTAGAAAGCCAGTTTATGCAGGATTTAATTATTCTGCAATTAGATTAGCTGTTGAAGAGGGTGGCAACAAACTGGATGCATTCGACACCTTCCTTCCGGGGGCTTACAGTGCAAACGGATTTACAATACGTTCCAGAATGTCTTGGAATAACGAGTTCTCACCTGATGGTTGGGACAAGGAGGCGTACAAGCTCTTTAACAATGGCGAGCCTGATATTGTCTTTATGTACTACAACCCTAAGCGCAGAGAGACTTATGCCAATGGAGATCAAGAGGGCGAGCGTTTCCTAGACTATGGTGACGCGGTTGACGCACAAAATGGTGCCGCTCTTAATCCGAACTCAATTAACAGGCAGCTTGATTCTCAAAGAATAGATACCATTCAGCTTGTGGAAAACGATGAAG
>UEXN01001435.1_pt1 | contig 18771 bp, 21 predicted proteins | sample 1796711 | NCBI WGS metagenome assembly UEXN01 (sample SAMEA4772470, study PRJEB27181) | metagenome | reverse complement strand
TGCAAGCAATACTGCTGTGGGTTATAATGCTTTAAACCAAGTCACTACAAATGGTGGAAATACTGCTGTTGGTTGGCAAGCATTAGTAGTAAATACAGGGGAAAATAATACTGGTATTGGTAAAGGTGCTTTAACTGCAAATACAACAGCTTCTTACAACACAGCAGTTGGACATTCTGCCTTAACAGCTAACACTACAGGTGCTAGTAATGTAGCTATTGGTTATCAGGCTTTAGACGCTAATACCACAGCAGCTGGTAATATAGCAGTTGGTGGTAGTGCTTTAGGTGCTAATACCACGGGAGGAGTTAATACAGCAGTAGGTAATGAATCCTTAGATGCAAATACCACAGGCTCTAACAATGTAGCTATGGGACAAGCGTCTTTAGGTGCTAACACTACAGCTTCAAATAATACAGCCGTTGGTGCTTATGCTGTATATACTAACACTACAGGTCACAGTAACATAGGTGTTGGTCACGTTTCGTTATACCTCAATACTACTGGAAATAATAATGTTGCTGTTGGTAAAGAGGCTTTATACTACAATACTACTGGTTCAGAGAATGTTGCAATAGGTAGAGAGGCTTTATGGAAAAACACCACAGCTTCTAACAATACAGCTGTTGGTAGACAGGCTTTAACAACTAACACAACTGGAGCAGATAATGTTGCAGTAGGTTTATACGCACTAGGCAGTAATACAACAGCAGCTCAGAACACCGCAGTTGGTAGAAGTGCTTTACACGCTAATACTACAGGTACTAGATTAGCTGCTGTAGGTTATCAATCACTATACGCCAATACTACAGGTCAAAGAAGTAGTGCATTAGGTTGGGGAGCTTTAAAGGCAAATACCACAGGAAACTATAACACCGCAGTAGGTGATATTGCTTTATACGCTAACACAACTGGTAACTTTAATACAGCATTAGGTATGGGTGCTTTAGAAGCTAACACAACTGGTGCAAATAATACAGCAGTTGGTGCAGAATCTTTAGACGCAAACACTACAGCTTCATATAACACAGCAGTAGGTAAATCTGCTTTAACAGCTAACACAACTGGTGAACACACAACAGCAATAGGTAATTCAGCCTTACAAGCAAATACTACAGGTAATAATAATGTAGCAGTAGGTAGTGAAGCATTAGCTGCAAATACAACTGCTAGTGATAATGTAGCAGTAGGTACTGAAGCACTAAAAGTAAACACGACAGGTGATAAAAATGTAGCTGTTGGTGATAATTGTTTAAAAGCTAATACTACTGGCTCTGATACAGTTGCTATTGGATATGGTGCTTTAGATTCTAACACTACTGGTGGTTTAAATGTAGCAATAGGTAAAAACGCTTTAACAGCTAACACTACATCTAATAACAATACAGCAGTTGGTTATACCTCTTTATTAGATAGCACAGGAGCTAATAATACAGCATTGGGTTCTAGTGCTTTATCAGCTAACACTACTGCAAGTAACAACACAGCAGTAGGTTACAGAGCATTACTAGATAATACTACAGGTCAAGAAAATGCAGCAGTCGGTTCGTTAGCCTTAGATGCTAATACTACAGGCTCTGAAAATGTAGCATTTGGAGACCACACTTTAACATCTAACACTACCGCTCACAACAATACAGCATTAGGAAGAAGTGCTTTATTTAATAATACTACTGGCTCTCCAAATGTAGCAGTTGGACACCAAGCAATGCGTCAAAATACTACAGGCAATCACAATGTTGCAGTAGGTAAGGATGCTTTATATGCTAACACAAATGCGGGTGCAAATGTTGCTATTGGATACCAAGCAGTAAAAAATAGTACAACAGGTTCTTATAGTACAGCAGTAGGCTATAACGCATTATATAGTTTAACTACAGCGGAAGGAAATGTAGCCATAGGTGGCGGATGTGGTTACGGACTTACAACAGGCAGTTCTAATATAGCTATTGGGTATAACACTTTATACAACGGTACAACAGCTTACGAAAATATAATTCTTGGTCACGATGCTGGTAATGCTGGTACTACTTTTAATCGCAATGTTATGATTGGAAGAAAAGCTGGTAAGAGTAGTACAACAGGCGACCACAATGTTTTTCTTGGACACGAAGCTGGATACAATGGCACAGCTAACACAACAGGTAGTAACTCTATTTTTATTGGTGCTTATGCTCACGGAGATTCAGGTGCAGCTAATTATCAAACTGTTATTGGTTATAATGTTCAAGGTACAAACGGTACAACTACTATAGGTAAAAACACAGATGATTCAAGATTAACTTTTGGTGCTACTTCTTGGTCAGCTCCGTCAGACGAAAGACTTAAAGAAGAAATAACAACATCAACTGCTGGACTTAGTTTTGTTAACGATTTACGACCAGTAACTTTTAAGTGGAAAAAAGAAAAAGACATACCAACAGATTTAGCTGGGTATGTAGAGGGTTCTGAAACTCGTTTTAAAACAGATACTACTGAACACGGTTTTATTGCACAAGAAGTTAAAACAGCTATTGATGCTCATTCAGAAATTAAAGATGGTTTTGATATGTGGAGTGAAGATGGCACAGGCGGAAGACAAAGAATAGCAGATGGTGCATTAGTACCTATGTTAGTTAAAGCAATACAAGAACTATCAGCAAAGAACGAGGCTTTGTTGACTAGAATTGAAGCCCTCGAAGGATAACACAGGAGTAAGAAATGGCAGATGTAGATATGACAGCAGACGAAGTAGCAGCAGCTTATGTAGCTATGGGGCATTCAGTAGCAGAAGTAAACAGCAGTAAAGGTGCTGATGAAACTGATGATGAATTTGCAGCAAGAGTAGCTAGGAATGTAGAACACCTAGTATTAATGAAAGCAAAGAAGAAGATAGATGGCACAACATCTATTTGGACTGACGAAAGTTTTACAGCAATTGATGCAGCAATAGCATCTTAACAAAGGAGATAATAATGTCTAAAAAACAAAAAGAAAAGACAATGATTACAGTCAACGATAAAGAGTATGTTTATGAAGATATGACTGACGAGCAAAAAACTATTATTAATCATATTAATGATTTAGATAGAAAGATTGGCACAAGCCAGTTTAACCTCGACCAGCTTATGTTCGGTAAGTCAGCCTTTATGAACGCACTAAACGAATCGCTAGAAGTAGAAGCAGCATAATGTCTGACAGACTTCGTAACAACCTGATAGCTGGGTTAATAGTTACAGCGTTTTGGATAGTGTTTGTATTGCCAATAATGGCTGCTGATACTATAGTTACGGAGTCTACATCAACAGTTACAACAAATGGTAATCAGACAACTAAGGTAGAAAGTCCACCGCCAAGTGCAATAGCACCTCAGTTTGGTAGTGGAAACAATAGTGATTTATGTACGATTAGTTCTAGTGGTTCAGTACAGACACAAATTTTAGGTTTATCAGTAGGTACGACATACACAGAAGAAAACTGCCTAAGACTAAAAAAAGCACAAAAGTTGTATATGTTTGGAATGAAAGTAGCAGCAGTTAGTGTGATGTGCCAAGACCCAGATGTTTGGGCAGCAATGATGTCGGCTGGAACACCTTGCCCTATAGATGGTTTAATAGGCGACCAAGCTAAAAGAGCATGGGCAGTTAAGACAGATAAAATACCAATGCCAAAGGAGAAAGATGAAATTAGTGTTGCAGAAAAGCGGGATAAGGCTCTTAGCATTATGGGTACTGTTGCTGCTGCCTTTATCTTCTTTTAGTTACGAATTTGGCTATACAAGTAATGCTGCTTTATATGGGCATAGTTGGCAAATGAATACAGGCACTTTAGGTGTTAGTGCTGAAGAAGGTTTAGATATAAGTGGTGTGCTTTATAACTACACAGCAGTTAAAAATGTAGTAGATGATTTTACAGTTACAATAGAAAGCGACAAGGTAGGTGGTGGCTATATCTTTCAAGACACAGAAGATTGGTCTGGTAAACATGGTGGAAAAGTACAGAATGTCATACCTTTGCCTTACACACCGATAGAACAGTTTGGTGATGGTAGAATTAGAAGTACAGGTACAGGCAGTATTGAAGATGTAACTATACTTTATATGTACAGATGGGATTTGTGTAGAAACGCACAAAATGATGAGAGTTGCCCTAACTACATACCACCGCTACCAGTTATACCTAAGATAGAAATATATGATGCTTTAGAAGATGACTCAGTTAAAGAAGCTACTGAAGAAACAGATAGTGAATTATACGAAAAAGAAGAAGAGAGAAAAAGCACAGAAGAAGAGGAAGAAGAAAGAGAGCGTTTAGAAATAGCACTTGCTTCTAGTGGAAATGCTTTAACAATAGCAAACGCATCAAGTCAAGCAGCTATTTTAAAAGCAATGAATTTAGTAGCTAATATAAACTCTTATTATACTGCTAAGATTCCAAGTACAGTTTACAGAGATACAATTGTACTACAAGACAAAGATATAGTGGATAATAGGTTAGTGTTTAGAAGTTTAACACAAGAGCAATTACACAACGAAATGATACAGGAGCAATATAAATGAACAAATTAATGACAATGTTTTTAGTTTTAGGAGTTGCTGGATGTTCTTTATTTGCAAAGAAAGTAGAAGCTAATACTAATATTAATGGCAATGTAGAATCAAGATGTACAGTTAATACTGATACTGTTGGTTATTACGGAAACCCTAATGCGTATACGCTTACAACTTTACCTGCAAGTAACGGGCAAGTACCTATTGTTCGTGTAGACACATCTCTAGCTAATGCTTACAAAGCACAGATAAGCTACCCTACTTCATTTAGTTCTAGTCCAAGTTTAGGTGACACCGTTGTATGGACAGGAGCAGTAGCAGTAGACCAAACATCTTCTTCAGATATGTCTGGTTATCAAGCAGCTAGTACCTTGTCAAATGGCGGAGCAATGAGAACTTACGCTTTAGCACATGCAGGAACAACTTGGTTTAGTGTAACTTCAGTTGCTACATATGGTGGTGGACAACAGAAAGCATTTCCCGGTGGTTCATATTCAGCAGTTGTAACAGCAGAATGTATCGCCCAGTAGTACTTTGGGCATTGCTATCTAGTATTGTAGCTGCTCATGATATGACACCCACTTACCCTAAGTGGAAAATGTCTTTTATACCAACTGCTAAGATGACTACAATGCAGATATTTAATAAAAGGGAAGATGTACAATGGTATCAAATAGGTGTGTTTAATAAAGATTGGGAACCTATACCTTTTGTTACAAGATATAAAATAGTTAATGTAAAACATTTACAGCGTGTTAGGTTTGATGTTTATATTAGTGATAGAAATGTAGAAGAATCTAAATATATATGTTCTACATCTAAACTTAGAGGTAATGATAGTTTTAAACCTATAGTAGAATCTAGGATATGTTCGAGGTTTAAGTGAAATGGTTAAGGTATGTGTGTTGCTACGCCTTTCTTAGCACACAAGTAATAGCAGATAGCAACTCAATGAGTTTTTCTTTGCCTAGTATGAGTTCTGTAAGCGGTTCAGATAGTATTAGAGCAGGTGATTTAGATTGTAAAAATGCTATAGGAGGTAGTACAAACTTTGAAATAGGTATGACAGGTGTAATAAACAATGCTATAGTACCTATAATAGGAAAAGAAGACCCTAATAACCCTCAATCTAAAGATATAGGGTTGTATGCTAGATTAATTATTCCTTTAGATGGACCAAGTGAACGCATAAATTGTAATACTTTGTACCAACTAGAGCTACAGCGTAGAAGATTAGAAGTAGAAAGACTTAAACAAGAGATTGAATACTTAAAAATGATACAAAATGATGGAGCATTCAATAACTAATGGCAGATTTAGGAGAAAAAGTAGCACAGGTAGAAGGTTTAGTAGATAAACGACTAAGTTTTTTAGGTTTAAAGTTTACATATACTACTCTTGTTGGCGCATTTGCTCTTTTAAGCACGATTGTAGGCTCGCTATATGGAGGGTTCCTAATGTATCAGAAAGTAGAAGGAATAGCTAATTTGGACTTAGACGCTATAGCTGGACAGATGAAAAAAACTTCATCAGATGTTATTAGAATTGAACAGCATGCTGATGCTATTAAGATAGAATTAAAAAAAGATATGACAGATTTAAGAAATGCACAATGGAACTTAGAATCTAAAGTTGATGGTAAACTACAGTCAGTAGATACAAAACTTACTAGCTACGATACAAAGCTAGATAGATTTGAAGTAAAAGTAGAGAAGACTAAAGTAGATATGGAAAAAAGAATACAAGAGTCTTTAGATAACCCACTAGCAAACTAGGAGAATAATATGCCATACGGACCGGGAACATACGGAAGTAAAAGAGGTAGACCACCTATGAAAAAAACAGCTAAAAAGAAAGCAGCTAAGAAGAGTAAGAAGTAATGGCTGATTCAAGGCTTAAAAAAGCAGGAGTATCTGGGTATAACAAACCTAAGCGTACTCCTAACCACAAGACTAAAAGTCATGTAGTGGTAGCTAAAGAAGGCAGTAAGATTAAAACTATTAGGTACGGACAACAAGGAGTATCTGGAGCAGGGAGCAATCCTAAAACAGCAGCACAGAAAGCAAGGCGTAAGTCTTTTAAAGCAAGACACGCCAAGAATATATCTAAAGGTAAGATGAGTGCTGCTTACTGGGCAAACAAAAGTAAGTGGTAATGGAAGATAAAAGAGTACAGCTACAACTAGATAAACATTCTTCGCAGATAGCTAAGCTCTTTAGTAAAATTGACGACACTAACGATAAAATACAAAAGATATTTAATATGCTTAATCAAATCAGGTATTTTATCTATGGAGGATTTGCTTACTTTTTAGCTTCTGAAGTAGGCATGTTTAATTTATTGAGGTTAGTAGCATGATAGGATTTTTAACAAATATAGCACCTATAGCTTTAGGCTTTGTTGCTAAGTTGTTTGCTTTAAAAAGTCAAGCAGCACAGGAACAACAAAAGATGATGATAGAAAACCTACAAGTTAGGAATGATTCTATCAACCAAGCTAGGTCAATGGCACAGAAAGAAAGTCCAATGGCTGCTATGAATAGAAGAATTATTATCCTAGTTATATTAGCTTTGATTATTTTTACACAGATAGCTCCTGTGTTTTTTAATGTACCTACAGTAATACCTACAGTAATTGAAGGAGCTAGCCTACTAGGTATACAGCTAACACCTGATACAATGGACTATGTAACTGTACAAGCAGGTGCTGTATTAAAGTTTGATGAAGTATTCCAATGGGCAACAATGATAATAGAGTTTTATTTTGGTGCGCAATTAGCTAAGGGGAAGTAAATGACATATAGAGAAGTAATAAACGAAGTATTAATAAGGCTAAGAGAAACACCTATTGCTTCTGATTGGAGTGGAGCTATTAATGATAGCAGCACAGTATCTGATTACAATAAAGTTATAGGAGCTTTAGTTAATGACGCTAAAAGAAGTATAGAGTCTTACCATGATTGGCAGATACTTAGAGAAACTGTTAATATAACTACAGTAGCAGATACTAAAAACTATAGTTTAAGTTCAGGACAAGAGTTTAAAATAATAGATGTAATTAATAATGCTACAGGTAATGAATTACTACAAGTAAGTAGAGCTTACCTTAATAGAGAAAGATACCCTACAGCTTCTACAGGAGAACCTCATTACTATGGTTTTAACGGAGCAGATAGCTCTAATAACCTTAAAATAGATTTATCTCCTACACCTAACAAGGCTGAAACTATTTCTTTTGACATAGTTAAATACCAAGATGTACTTACTACTGCTAGTACAGTTGTTAAGATACCTACAAAGCCTTTAATACTAGGAGCTTATGCTAGAGCTTTAGGTGAGCGTGGAGAAGATGGAGGTACACAATCTTCTTTGGCAGCACAAGAAGCTGGAACTGCTATTTCACAAGCTGTTATGATGGATAGTGGTAATGCTCAATTTGAATCAGATTGGTTTATAGGAAATATTCACTAATGGCTAAACAACTAGCATATCAATCTTTAACTAATTTAGGTGTTAATGGTTTAAATACACAATACAACCCTTCATCTTTAGACCCTTCATTTCTTACTGCTGCTGATAATGTAATGCTTAGAGAATCAGGCAGAATTTCTTTTAGAAAAGGATTAAAACAAAAAGTAGTACCTACTGGCACAGCTATAGGTTCTATAGTGGAACATAACGATGCTGGAACTAACAAAATATTTGCTAGTCATGGTACTAGTATTTACACAATTGACTTTACAACTCCTAATGCTGCTTTTCCTAGTAGCGGTGCTGATGTTAAGCGTACCGTTGCTAATAGCACAGGCAATTGGCAATTTATAAATTTTAACAAAAGACTACATTGTTTTCATGCTGGAGTATCGCCTCAAAGATATGATGGAGCTTTAAGTTCTGGCTCTAGATGGTCGTCACATCATAGTACAGACACAGCAATTAACTTAGCTAATGGAAGCGAAATAACTGCTCCTAATGTTGTTGTTGATAAAACATACAAAATAACAGCTTTAGGAAATACAAAGTGGGAGCTTCTTAGTGGAGATACTAGTAAAGAAGCAGAAGTAGGTGACATTTTTACATCTATAGATACTGGTAGTACAGCTAGAAGTACTTCAGCTACAGCACCTAATATGGTTTCAGGTGATAGTTATAAAATTATTGCATTAGGAGATACAAATTTTAATCTTAATGGTGCAGATTCAACTCCAGCAGTAGGAGAAGTTTTTACTGCTAATGATATTTTAGGTATTGGTACTGGACTTGTAGCAGAAGTAATTGCAGGTTCTACAGGTACTGTTGTAGAAGTTAAAACAAATCCTACTTTAACTACAATAACTGTAGACAGTACTTCTAATTACGCTTCTAATGGAAAAATATTAATAGGAGATGAAGTAATTTCTTATACTGGAACTACTAGTACAACATTTACAGGATGTACTAGAGGAGCTTCGGGTACTGTAGCTACTTATCATTTAGATAATGCAGAAGTTTCAACAGCTACGAAACCTTTTGAAGTAACAACTTTTGACCCTAGTTGTGGCATGGGAAGATATGGAAGACTTTGGTGTGGAGGTATTACAGAAGTTAAAGATGTTGTTTATTACTCAGTTTTATTAGATGGAGATGATTGGACTGGTTCTGGTTCTGGTTTTATTGATTTAAAAACTGTATGGGGTAATGATGAAGTAGTAAATATTGCTCCTTTCTTTGGACAGTTAGTTATATTCGGTAAAAACAATATAGTTATATATGACAATCCTGATGATGTATCTAACATGTCATTAAATGAAGTTATTAGTGGTGTAGGTTTAGTTAATAGAGATTCAGTACAAGCAGTAGGAGATGACTTAGTATTTCTTTCTGCTACAGGACTGCGTTCACTTAACCGTACTACTGAAAAAGATAAAGTACCTTTAACTGACTATAGTGTTAATATAAAAGATACTTTAATAAGAAACATAGGACAAAGTACTGCTGTTAAATCTGTATATCTAGAAGATGAAGGTGTTTATATTCTTACTTTTACAGAAAAAAACATTACATACGCATTTGATTTTAAACATATAACACCTAACCAAGCACCCCGTGTAACTACATGGAGCTTTAACAATGATAGAGAACCAGCTAGTATGATTCAAACAGAACTATACTCTGGATTACTAGTAGGACAAAAAGATGGAGGCATAGCAGGATATGAAGGATATTTTGATACGGATTTGGCATGGGTTAGTAATGCAGCCAGCTATACTAATGCTGCTATTACTGCTGATGTGTCTTCTATATGGCTACCGTTAGGGGAAGGTATAGTTGCCTCTATTTTAAAAAGATTAAAAATGGTATTACAAGGCGGTTCAGGAGCAGTTTTAGGTATAAAATGGTATAAAGATTATAGTATTAACCCTTCTTCTTCTGCTGAAATAAATTTAAATCCTGCTACAACAGGAACAGTAGCATTATATGGAGCTGCCTCTTCGCTTTATGGAGCAAATACTACTTATGATTATGGTGGAGTTTCATTTTGTACTATAGGACAACATAATACACAAGCAACTTGTGAAGCAGCAGGTGGTACTTGGACTACAATTTCTAATACAGGAGCAATAGACCAACCGCCTAATGCTGCATCATCCCCTGCTAAGTACACACCTATATACGGATTACAAGAATATCAAACTGCTTTAACAGGTAGTGCAAAACATTTAAAATTAAATTTAAGTATTGTTAGTAATGGCTACGATACTTCTATTCAAGATTTATCAATTATATCTTTACAAGGAAAAATACGATGAGTAATTATACATTAGCAGTAAATTGGAGTGGTAAGGATGCTTTGTCTGATAGTGACGCTGCCAAAGTAATATCAGGAGCAGACTTTAATACTGAATTTACAACAGTTAGAACAGCAGTTAATTCTAAAGCAAATTTAAACGGAGATTCTGGAGAAGACTTTGCATCTAACAATGCAACTGTCGCAGGTACTTTGACTGTAACTGGAATACCTACTATACCTACTGCTGCTACTTCTACTAATACTACACAAGCAGCCTCTTGTGCTATGGTACAAGCAGCTATAGATGCAGATGTAACAACACACGCAGCACTTAGGTCTAGTGAAACTGTCTATGGACACGCTAAGATTTATACATCTGGTGGAGATTTATACATAGTAACTACATAACATGAGCGATATATACTTAAATGGTACTGTTTTAGCCTCTGATGGAAAGGTTAAGTTTAATGGTACTGATATGTCAAATGTGTATTTTAATGGTACAAAGATTTGGACATATTATTCAGAAACTCCACAAGCCTTTACAAGTTCTGGAACATATGTTTTAGACCCTGCTGAAACTTCTGTTCAGTACAAACTTTCTGGTGGAGGAGGCGGAGGTGGAGGTGCGTCAGGTTTTACAGGCGCACACGCTGGTAGTTCAGGTGGTGATACTATCCTTAAAGTTTTAGATTCAAGTGGCAATGTAAGGCAAACAATAGCAACTGCTTCTGGAGGTGCTTATGGTCCTTATGGTGGTGGTAATAGAACTCGAAGTGGTGCTTATGATTTTTCCATACCAAGTGGTTGGGCAAATCCTCCGTGGTCAAGTACAACTTCTGATGGTGGTTTAGGTGCAGCAGGTGCAGGAGCAGATAATCCTTCAGGAACAGGTGGAGCAGCAGGTAGCACAGCTACAGGAACATATACAATCAATGCCGATGGTAACGACCATACACTACAAATCACTATCGGTGGAGGTGGTGGAAACGGTGGACCAGGTGAAGGCGGTGTTAATGCACAATCAGGAAATAGCGGTGGTGCTTGGTTGTTGTACATAATTAGTTAATTAGGAGAATAGAATGTCAGCATTTAATTTAATAGCAAGCGCAATAGGAAGCGCATTACAAGCTAAAGGAGCTAAAAAAGCAGCAGCAGAAAACCAAGCAGGACAAGAAGCAGCAGCTAAATATGCTTTAGAGGGTTCTTATCCTTACAATGTAGCAGGTTCCCTTGGCGGTGTTCAATTTGATAATGAAGGTAAAGCTATAGGATTAGGTTTATCTGAAACTTTTCAAAAACAACAAGATGATTTAATAGCTTCAGCTAATGCTAATAGAGGTTATTTATCTGGTTTAGAAGGCGACCCTTTAACAGCAGAAAACAGATATTATGACCAGCAGATGGCTTTGCTTGCTCCGGGTCAAGAGGCAGAAAGAGAAGCTTTGGATGCTCAGTTAATGGCTAGAGGTATGCTAGGCTCTACTGGTGGTATGGGTCAGATGCAAGGACTAAGAGAAGCTCAAGGTACTACTAATTTACAAGTTAGGCAATCAGCTAGCGATAGAGTACAGGATATGATAGATAGATACAGAGGTAGGATATCAGAGGATGTATCTGGAGCAGCTACTTTAGGACAATTACCTTTAGATTATGCTAGATTAGGAGTAGATACTGGAGGTATGTTAAGTAACGCAGCTATTATGGGTTCTAGGTATTTATCTGGAGCTGCTTTAACTAGTGCTAATGCTACTATGGGCAGGTACGGAGGTATGGGTAATGCTTTAAGAGGTTTTAAAGGGTATGCTGGAAGAATAGGAGGCTCAGGTAACACACAAGGTATGTCTTATACTGCCGGTAAAGTAGTAGGGAGTAAGATGGATAGGGATAACTTTTTTTAAAGGAGATAAATAATGGGAATGTTTGATTTTAACCCTAATGATGTAACAGTATCTACTTCTGAAGGATACACTAGTGCGCCTATGCTAGGTGCTTATTCTGCGTATGGTGGTTTATTTCAAAGCGTAGGCAAAATGATGGGTTTTAAAGATGAAGAAGACTTGTTACAAGAGATATATGAAAGCTCTGATTTTACAACTCCTGAAGGTAGAGAAAAAGCTTTACAAAGAATAAGAGCAGTAGCTCCTGAGAAAGCAGCTGAGTTGCAAAAACAAATACTAGAAGTTGCGCAGACAGAAGCTAATATTGTACAGACAGAATTAGCTACAGAAAATGCTCAAGTAGAAGCTATGAAGAAACGCAAAGCTAGTATTTATATGAAAGACTTTCAAAGAGATGCTTCTAATGAAGGCTTAGCACTTAACATTCAATACTATTTACAAAGACATAACTTTGAATTTGATGCTGATAATCCACCTACTACTTTAGCTAAAGCTAGAGAAATTATAGCTAAGGCTAGAAAGAAACAAAAAGATGCTAAGTCATTTCAAAATGATTTAGATACATGGATTAGTACGCAACAGGATTTATATGTAAACAAACGAGCTGCTCAAGATGCTGGTGTTATACAAACACCTGCTCCAGAAACTGAAGCTTTTGATACTCCTGTAGTTGCAAGTACTTCTACAGAAACTAAGGGTGATGATACTCCAGCTCCTAAAGATGAAACACCTGAAGGGTTTAATCCTGTAACTTCACCTGCTGGACCTGATTTTAAAGGCATGCACAATGGTAAGATGGGTACTTGGAAATATAAATATACAGTAGCTGCTGGTGGACAAGGTGGTTCAGGTGGCTGGAAACATACTCCAGACCAAGTAGAAGAACAGTATCAAGGTTCTACTATAACTGTAGATGGAAGACAAATTAAATCAGGTAACTTAGACTCTTACTTTGCACAATGGAGATAAATGGCTTTACCTTTACAAACACTTGAAGAAAGAGAGGCTCAGGTAAGAGCAGAGCTTGCTATGTATCCTCCTATGAACCAGAAGTATAGTTATAACTCTGGGTTTATAGGCGGACATCAAAGTATAGGCTCTTGGTTTACTTCAGGTTTAACTGGTTTGTTGTTAAGTAAAGGAGCTAGTGACAACGAGCAAAGGAAGTGGTATGTACAAAGAAATGGCATACAGTTTGGTAAGCAAGCTCTTGAAGATAGTATATCAGCTTATGAAGAATTAAGTAAATATAGAAAACTTACTCAAGAAGAACTTAAAGATTTAGAAGAAAGAAAAAGAAGAGATGCTCTAATGCAAAGAGATTTAGAACATGTCTTTAATAAAGAAAGAGGAGATTTAGATGCTCCTATGGATACTAAAGGTCAAAGTTTTAATGACAGATGGGGAGTAAATACAGAAGATGAAGGTGAAATACTAAAGCTTTTAAAAACATTAGCTAATAACCCAGCTTATGCTGGAGGTGTATTTACTGCTGAGATATTAAAAGATTTACCTTTAAGTGTACTTGCGTGGTTAGGACTTACAGCTAAAGGAGCTGCTGGAGCTAACTCTATATCTCAAGCACTTAATAAATTAAACAATATACAGCCTGCTGCTCTTAGAGGATTAGCTAAGATGGGTACAGGTATAGGAGCAGGTGGCGCAGCAGGAGCTGGTTACGAGGCTTTATATACAAAACTAGACCAAGGGGATGTAAAAGGTAAAAATGTCAAAGCAGGAGCTGCCTTTGGCTCTGCATTTGGTGTATTAGCAGGACTAGGTGTAATGGCTAGGACTAGTAAAGGCTCGCCTAAAGCTAAAGAAAATACATCTACAGATAAAACAGAGTTAAAACAGTTACAAAAACAAGTAATACCTCCTAGGGCAGAAGCTACTATAAAGAAAAATGTACAAGAGTTAAAAGACAATCCTGATAGAGTTTTTCCTGACATAAGAGAAGGTAGAGATTACAGAAGTGTAGATATTAGTACACCAGCAGGTAGGAAAATATCTGATGATAATGGTTGGGGAGCTAAAGGAGGAGCATTAGCAGGGTTTAGAGGTATTCAAACTATAGATGCTACAGATGGAGGACTGCCTTGGCTTGTAAAAGACGAAGTACAGTTAGCAAAAACCTTTAGAACAATAGATGGAGATGTAAACTATAAAGATATATCTCCTATGGAAAGTTGGTACTTACAAGACTTTAATAGCTGGCAAGTATTTATGTTAGCTAGAGAAAAAGGTAAGATTAAAGTAGCTAAAACACAAACAGAGTTTCCAGATGCACAGACAAGAGATGCTTTCTTAAGTGATGAAGCTACTGCTGAAGTTCGTAACAGCATGATTATCAAAGAAAGAGAAAAGATGTCTAACAGCGATGTTGATGTGGAAAAAGTAAAAGCAGAAATAGCAGCCAATACACAAGCACCTGAAGAAATAGATATAAACACTACACCTAGTTACGCAGAAAGAGTGACAGGATTCTTTGATAGAAAACCTAACATGTTACCTATAGCAGCAGGAGGAGCAGCTATAGCAGGTTACGCATTAGGAGATAAAGAAGAAGGAGAACCTTTTCAACAAGCATTAGCAGCAGGACTAGCAGTAGGACTAGGACCTAAAGCATATAAAGCATTAAAAGGTAAGTCTTTAAATGTAATAAGCATGCGTATTAAAAAGCAAGTGTCAGAAAATTTAGAAATATCTAGTGAAGTAGCTAAAGCTTGGGAAGCTGAAGCTCAACGCATCTTAGATAATGCTAAGGATTTAACTCCGTTACAATTTGATGATATTGTAGACGCTATAGAAGGCAATCGTAAAGTTGGAGATGATGCTTTAGATAAAATAAAAGATGACATACAAAACCTTTTAACAATTATAGGTAAAGAAGCAGAAAAAGCTAAGATAATTAAAAGTGCTGATGAAGTAACTAAGTTAGACATGAAGGGCATGTACAAATCAGGAGAGATAGGTCCATTCTTAAACAATTACTTTCCTCATTTGTTTGAAAAAGTAGGACAACTAACACCTGATGACTTAGTTAAGATATACGGAAAGCTTAGAGATAGGTCAGACATAGACAGAAGTATTAGAGGTACTCGTCAAGAGATACTTAAAATGCAAAAAGAAACAGATGCTAATGGTAAGCCTTTAATTGACCCTAGTTTAAGATTACTAGACCCTAAGGATACTTTAAGTGTTTACATACAAGCTATGTCTAGAACTATTATAGGTAAGAATGCTCTTAATAGTATGCGAGGATTAAGTTTAGGAATACCTGAAGGTGGTAAAGGTATGTCAATGCCTGCTTTATTAACCTTAGATGAACTAGAAGCTTTAAAGAAAGATAAAACATTTAGTAAGCAAGAAGGGTTACATTACTTAGAGTTTGAACATCCTGCTTTAAAAGGTTACGCAGCACATACTAATATACATCATGTATTAAATGACTTTTTTGCAATATCACATAGAGGAAATGTAGGAGATATGGCAGAGAAAGTACTTAAACTTAACAATGGACTTAAGCGTGTATTTGTATTTGGTTCTTTGTTCCACGCTCAAGCTTTGTTTATGTCTGGTGTTTATTCTTTAGGTATAAGCGGTGCTGTTAAAGGGATGTTTGGTAAAGGAGCTTTAAACAAAGACATTGGCTGGGAGCAGATGCAACTAGGTACTACAGATTTTGCTGACTTAGCACAAGAAGCTTTGCTTGATGGACTCCAGATTGTTAATATTAAAAAGCAAGAGCTAACTAATCCCGGTCAAGAAATTATTAGACCTAAGGTAAAGTACATAGCTGACAGAGCTGGACCTGCTGGTCAGTTTATGATAGGTGCTTTTGATAAAATAGATACTATTACATGGGAATACTTACATGATAGATTTAAGCTAGCTGTTTACTTAAAGCAGAAACAAAAGCTTATTGATGCTGGTGTTAATCCTAAGTACTCAGGTACAAGAGCTGCTGAATTTGCTAACGATGCCTTTGGTTCTTTAGATTGGAATAATTTTACTACTAGACTATATGATTACGCAGCTAAGAATCCTGATAAAATAAGAGGTAAGATAGCTAACAGAGCAGCACAGTTAATACCTATTAACAAAAGAAGGTGGTTAAACTTAGGACTTTTTGCACCTGACTGGACTATATCTAACATTAGAATTGTAGCTAAAACCTTTACTGGATTACCTAAGGTTACTGATGCTATGGTTAAAAGATTCCATAAAGGTAATTGGGAAGGTATGAAAGAGTCGCAAGACTTTGTTAAAGCATGGAACATGTATGCTGCTTATTCAGCTAGAGCTGGATTGTATACTTCAGCTTTATGGTGGGCAATGACTGAAGCTTTCTCTAGTGAAGACCCAAGTTATGAAGGCTTATGGGATTTTTGGACTGGAGAAAATAGTGGTAAGCTAGACTTAGGAGATGGTGAAAGTATGGTTATCTCTAAGCAGATTGCTGAGCCTATACATTGGCTTCAACATCCTACACATACTTTTATGAACAAGACAAGTGTCGTACCAAAAACAGCTTTAGAAGCTATGTTTAATAAACAATGGTTTTCACTTAAGAAAGGTATGCCACTTGGTCCTAGACTAGTAGAAGAAGATGGCACACAGCATTATGCTAAATGGATACTAGGTAAAACAATACCTATTGTAGGTAAGTCTGTACTAGATGAAGATTTAACTTGGACAGAAAGATTTGAAAGAACATTCACGGGTTTCTTTGGATTCCCTCAATATGGCGACCCAGAAGATTTATAACAGGAGAAAAACATGGCAGTAAGAATACCATCACAATCAGAAATTGAACAGTTTCTATACAACATAGATGAGCTAGAAGGCTACAGCTATGCTGAGTATCTAGACTACATGGAGGAAGTATATCCTGAAGTAGATGCTGCTGAATTGTACAAGAGTAAGGGCGAGAATATAGTTACAGGATACAGAGATATTCAAGGTAATTTTGTAGCAGGAGAAAAACCAGAAATAGACCCAGATGTAATGGCTATGATAGAAGGCATGCCTACTGGTATTGACAGAATGAATCAAGAAATAGCAGCTTCAGCAGAAGAGATAGATGCTTTGCCTTTAACTCAAGCTGAAAAGTCAGCAGCTTTTATGGAAAGACTTAGAGAAAAGAAACTAGCTGAAGATTTACAAGAAGAAGAATCTGTAGTCAGAGCAGTAGGCGATGGTATGGGTGCTTCTTTAGATAGTCTTGTAGCTAGAGGTCAGCAAATTGCAGAAGACTACGCTTACAAACCTATACCTGCTACTGGTAGAGTAGTCGATAATCGTATGGCTAAGAGTGATTTAGGTGAGCAAGGTATGCTGCTTAATTTAACTGATGAAGAGCAAAAGATTTATGATGAAGACTTACCTTTAAGACAAGAGTTATTTCCCGGTGATACTTTTATTGAAGACATGGTTGCTTCAGCAGCAGAAACTATGGACTTACCACCTTGGGCAATGGCTGTAGCAGGAGCAGTAGCTACAAAAGGAAAGTCATTAACTAAAAAGAAATCTACAATTAAAGAAAAGAAACAAGATGATTTGTTTAAGCAAGATGGTATGGTTACTAAAACTAAGCCTGCTGTTAAAGCTAAGGCAGCTAGTAAAACAGTAAGTAAAGAAAAGCTTAACCCTAATACTGTTGAAGGTATGATAGCAGCGCAGACAGCTAAAAATGCTGCAAGAGCAGGTAATGCTAAGAAAGTAGAAACAGTTATAGCTAAAGGCAATAAACCTGAAGGTAGAGGATTTAGAAGAATAGACGGTGATGATGTAGCTAAAGCTGCTGCTGTCACTATACCAGCTGCTATTGCTGGCACAGGACTTATGTTAAGTGGCGATAGAGATGTTGATGGTAGTTTAAAAGTAGGAGGAGTAGAACCAGTAGAGCCAGTAGAAACTGTACCTGCTGCTGAAATAACTACTAAGGCTAAGGCTATAGGCTCTTATTATGATGACCTACCACCGGGTGAAAAAGCTAGACAAACTTCTGACGAATCTATTAATACAAGACCCGGATGGAAGATGGCACAAGATGGTAACTACTTTAGTGCTGACTTTGAGGATGAGTATTGGAACTCACCTGCTGGAGTTAGAGAAGCTATTGGTGTATGGGGTAGACCTATAGGTAATCGCATAGGAAATCCTATTCGATTTGATGGCAAGTAAATGGTGACATTGGTGGGCGAGGTGGATGTCTTTCTTCTTCCTTGTCCTTTATAGTTTGCATACACCATCCTCACAATCATCTGGACCTGTAGTTATTATGTATTCATCCGACCTACCTGCTGTAGTAGTGATAGGTACTCTTCCTAAGTTAGCACAGGTAAACTGCTGTAGTAGATTCTCATCTGTTCTTAGTTCACATCTTTTGACATATCTAGTGTAGGCTTCTTCAAACTTCATACTTAGTACTGCTGCTCTCTCTGCGTAATCTTCTGCTAATCTTCTTATAATCTCTTGCCTACCGCTTTGTGTCATAACTCATCTCCATTTAATTCGATAACCACATAGTTATCTTCCATATCATCATCACCAAAACTTGTGGTGAA
>UEXN01000552.1_pt2 | contig 18962 bp, 22 predicted proteins | sample 1796711 | NCBI WGS metagenome assembly UEXN01 (sample SAMEA4772470, study PRJEB27181) | metagenome | reverse complement strand
TGTCCCATCCTCTTGGAGAATGACTCACCTGAACTGCGAAAGCATTTGGAGGAGGCAAGCGAACTACTATTTAAATACGTTGATTACATTGATTCTCAGTTAGTTACAAAATAAATTTGGAATAACGAAAACTAATTCTTATCTTTGTATCGGCAATGTTGCCAAATCAAAATCTCAATCTAATGAAATTATATGCATCCATACATGGAGTATGTGGACTAGCCGAGGGCTACTCCGATACCACAGTTCAGTTCTTCAAGACACTTGAACAAGCCAAGGAACACAAGGCTAGACTCCTTGACCTTCTAATGAAGGAAGAGGTTGAGGCAATCGAATCGAACAGAGGATTTAGCGGGGGTCTTGTGGTAGAAAGCCTGTCAGACGGCACACAGGACATCATCACAATGAATGAAGACGAGTGTGAACAGGAGATACTCAAGATAGTCGAGGTCAACCCACTATGGGATACAGACCACTTCAACCCTGCTAACAGCAGTACACGAGAATGGTTGATGTGGAATCAGATGGACTGCGATGTAATGTACGATGGTGAGTACCTACCCACAGACATGGGGTGCATCAAGGAGGCTACCGATATTCTCTATGGAACTAACGAGTCCATGCTGATGGAGCCATGGGCTGACTTTATTGGTGGTATCTACTACCGAGGTGAAGCCATGCTTGATGCAGACGATGTGTGCATCCACTTCTTCCGAATACCTAAATCAGACTCGCTATGAACGAGGAATACAACTGCGAATTTTGTGAGAAACCAATGACAGAGGCAGACCACAGCTTCTGCGATATATGCGGCGATTGCCGAGATGAACAATGAATAAAAAATACCACATGAAACAAGAGATAATTGACCGCCTCGAATACGTAGAGGAAACATATGCAGGTGATATGGAAACGTGGCTAGATCCCGCGACAGGAAATTACTACCACATACCCATCGAGATTGTTCGAGATTGGGGCAACTCAGAGTGCCTTGGAAGCAATAAGCAAAACACAATGACATACGAACGCAAAGAAAAACACATACGGAACATAGCTTTCTGTATCAGCGACGGAGCATCAGGCTATGTAACTGACAACTTCAGGATTGAAGACCTACCTACCCCACAAAGGACAGGTACTATGACACAGCAGGATACGTACTCCAAGCACAAGGCACGACAAATCTTCGAGGCTTTCCTCGAACAAAACCCTAACATAAATGACTGATATAAACAAAGAGGGCTACTACACTGGCTCTGAAGTACAATGGAATGTTGAAGACGTTGAGATATTTGCTCAAGCAAATGACATGGAGTTTTCACAGGAGGATTACAAACGAATCCTCAAGGCTACATTTGAGGACAACCAAATGCTGATGGAAGTCATACAGGAGTCCATCGGCTTGACAATCGACTTTATGCTCGACGAGGGTGAACTAAAAAAAATAAATAACAATGAGTAACTACGCAGTATACCGAGTCTACAAAGACTGGAACAAACGACCAAGAGTCCTAATGGATGGACTCACACGAGAAGAAGCACAGACTATCGTGAAGAATACACCGAGCAATGACAACAGCATGGTGGTGTTCGATGAAGAACCAAGAAGTAAGCAATGGGGCAGACGCTAGTGTGTGTCCGATCAAGTGTACACGTCAACCCAACACAGGACTTTAATGAGTGGGCGGAGTATACATTCAATCAAGTTAAACAAAATTATAAATCAAAAATCTCATGTACAAAGTTAGATTCCACCTCGGACGAGGCAAGAACTTCATGAAGTGGCAGGTAACATCCAACCTAAACACAGGCGATGGAACTGGTGCTAAACACGTAGTCAGCTACGTAAACCCACAAGAAAATCAGTTAGCTATGCTAGGCTGTAAGCTAAGCCTGCAACCAACAGCGGCTCAGAAGATTCACGACGGTGCAAACAAGACTGTGTGTGCATGGATAGAGTGCGAGGCTGTCCAGGTGCTGGAGGTCAATCGACTCAAACCAAACGAACAAGACTACCGCATCAAGTTCAACCCACGTCAAAGTCCTAACTGGACTGACGGATACAATAACATCATTAGCGGTAACGAATACGAAATACTTTTCACAAATGACAGGACTCTATGGGTGGTTGGTGAGGCTTATGAATGTGGAACTTCCGACTTGGTTTAACAACAAGTTTGGATGGTTCTTTAAAAACGGAAACAAATGACAACACTAGAAAAAGAATACCCCGAAGTGCATAGCAAGCTAACCAAGCAAGCCGATGCAGAGAAGCTATTCATGCAGTTTATGCAGGTAATGAGATCGCCTGAGGGTGATTACTACGACGGAACACTAGATATTAAACTTAAAAAACTATACGAAGATGGCGTGGGATACGGATTCTGAAATTACACAACAGCTCTGGAGCTATGAGCGAGACGGCAAGACATACTACACCCCGTCTGGTGCATACGCTGAGAAGACAGGCACTAACATTCAACAGGTATTAAAAATTACATATGACTAACGAACAAGCAATTCAAATCGTATTGGAAAACAAAGACCCCTCTAACGCAGAACGTCTAGCCGCTATGTATGCTTGCGACGATATACTTGAAGTGGATATTGACGTATGGCTAAGCAAAGATGTGTCAGAGTATCTACCTCAGTTCCCTGACATTGCAGAGAGTTTGGTCGAAGACCTCCTCAAGGAAGACGGCATATCAGTAGAGCGTGTGGCTAACAGCTTGACCGAAGTGTCGAGGTCTATGTACCACTACGTTAAATTCTATGAAATCCTCAGCAGTTACGACATGGCATTGTCAGAACGCTGACAAGGGGAGAGACGAATGGTGTGCAGGGAGATCCTGCAACGTGCCAGTTGCCTAGCGATAAGCACCATTGAGAGCATTGAGAAACAAAGTCTCTCCTTCCCTTGGATTAATCACAATTAAACTTTAACTTTGAACCAGCAAAACGAATGAATGATGACATTAAAAGGCTACAAGAGGAGTACTATGCTACCCTCGACCTCACCCCCAACACATCTAGGAAAGCACCACAAGTTCAGGCACGAGCCGCACTGATGGTTGCTATGGCTCAGCACATGACCAAGACGGAAGTAGGCAAAAGCTTTGGTAGAGACCACAGCACAGTAGTACACCACACTGGTCAGCACGAAGCTAATATGTTTTCATGGGATGGGTACGAAGACAAGTACCTATTGGCTGTAAGGCTGTGCAATATGCACCTCCGATACAACAGCATTGAAGACAAACTAAAAACAATTCGAATCCAAATCAAAAGGCTAGAGGGTCTAGCTGAAAATCTAAAACAAGAACTCGTATGAGTAATTACAAATTCAAGACCACAAACATCCGTGGCAAGCAGTACGTTGAAGTCAACGAACGAATCAAGTTCTTCCGACAGGAGGAGCAGTACAAGAACTGGAGCCTTATCACAGAGTTTACTGTGCTAGACGAAGCTCAATGTGTATGTAAGGCGTCGATCGTAGATGCTGACAATCGCATCATATCGGTAGGTCATGCACACGAAGTGCAGGGCAGTAGCAACATCAACAAGACTAGCTACGTAGAGAACTGCGAGACATCGGCTATCGGTCGTGCATTAGCTATGCTTGGTATCGGTATTGATACGTCAATCGCTTCGGCTAACGAGGTGTCTGATGCTATCTCCAAGCAGGAGACTGCCGCACCCACTAAGTCTGAGAAGATGATTAAGAAGGTGCAGGAGAAGTTTGACACTGACCCGCCTGAGAATATCATGGATAAGGCTGTCGCTTATATCAAGTCGCAGACCGACAAGAAGAAAGCTTATGAATCAATCGTAGGCAAGTATGGTGAAAGCCTTACAGACAAGCAAATGTCTGGCTTACAGAAGTTTGTACGATGAGCAAGTACCCAGTAATGAACCGTAAGCTAACCAATATAGCTACGTTTAATAGGTTTCGAACACAATGCCTGAACTCTACGATGCGTAAAGATTGGGTAGACAACAGAGTTGAGTTACCTATATGTACTGGGCTTTACTTCATTAAGCATAAGGATTTTCTCGGTGATGTGGACATTGCAGAATATCACATCAACACAAAGGGTAAAGCCTTTTGGTGTACCCCTGGTCAACCTACACACTGGGCTGAGATAGAAACCTATGAATACATGCTTGAAGACGGCACACCATTATACGAAGACCAATGAATATATCAGATAAATTAATGGAGCGGTACGGCAAGTCTCACTTATCGTACTCGTCTCTCAAGCAAGCCCTAGGCGATATGGCTCAGTTCGATCGCTACATGAAGGGAGAAGTCAAATACAAGTCAGATGCGCTAGACTTCGGTACTATGTACGATATGCTGTTGTTCGAACGGGACAAAGCATTCGAGAAGTACACGGTCATGTCTCCATCTGCTATCGTAACCACGCTATCAGACAAGGCTCAAGCCTCTAAGAAACCTACACTTACTGCCGAATACAAGGCTAAGCTCAATGAAATTAAAGAGGAAGCGGCTGAGGAAGGCAAGACAATCGTTTCAGGAGATGAGTGGAAGATGGCTAACGACATGATCGACAGGCTGGCTACATGTGGCTTGCTTGACTCTCACCTCAAGGGTGACTATCAAGTAGGGTTTCTTGAAGAACTACATGGCGTACAAGTAAAAGGATTCCTCGACTGCTTAGGCGATGGATTCATCAGCGATAGTAAGTCAGCACGTAGCTCAGAGAAGTTTCGGTATGCAATCAAAGACTTCTCATACGACATCCAAGCCTACATATATACAGAGGTGTTTGGCATAAAAGATTTCTATTGGGTTGTACAAGAGAAGACTTATCCTTACCTTCCTGCCCTCGTTAAGTGTTCTGACTCAACCCTGTTCACAGGAGAGATGAAGTTCCATGATGCACTCAAGCGCATCACCAACTTCCTTGAGCAGGATTATAACCCTCAAACAGATTACCTAAACTATGAAGTATAAAAAAGCAATCAAGGTAGCAATAAAATTAGCGTTAATACATTTTTTCATAACCAACATAATTCATTAAAAGATGAGTGAACAAACAAAGAAGTACGAAAGCGTACTAGTAGGCTGGGCCGATGAGCCAAGCTACAATGACAATGGCGAGTTAATGGGATGGTCTTTCCGTCTCAAGGATAACGAGCTTAAGGATGCCATCGATCAGTACACCACCAAGCGTGATGCACAGGGTCAGGGCGGCAACGTTAGATTTCGACTATTCATGTCGAAGAATGGCAAGCCATGCCTAAGTGTATGGGATCCTAATAGTGAGGCGGCGCAAGAGCGACGCACAACAACTAAATCCGAAGGGTCTTCTGACCTTCCGTTCTAACAGGTTGTTATATCGGAAAACGGGGGTGGAGCGAAAGCTCTGCCCCTTTCTTTCCTCTACTATTATGGGACGACCTATATACTACATGACCGCTAAGGTCACTACGATTAAGAATAAGCGACCCCAAACTAGAAACGTTTGGATCGTAAGCGATTATGATAATCCTCTAGAGATTATGAAGAAGGACGGAAAAACAATGTCAAGGCTTGAACGTGAACTATTTACCGCTAAGGCTAAGAACAAGACCATTGTGATTGATTCCATAACTTCGATAAAACAAGTTGGAACAACATCACACCCCAATGAAATATAGCGATAAGCAAGTAGGCGGTAAGCACTATAAGGAAATGAAGATTCAGCCCACTGACTTCATAGCAGCTAACGACATACCCTTCATAGAGGGGAATGTAATTAAATACGTATGCCGACACGAATTCAAGAACGGCAAGGAGGATGTCCTGAAGGCTATCCACTATTTAAATCTACTAATCGAATACAAATACTCGGATGAACGTAACGATATACAAAGACCTGTACAAGAAGTCCAAGGCGGATGCCCATGTGATTCCGATTGTGACTGCCCTCAAAAGAATCCAGGAGGGAACTTCTGCGCCAACGATTGAAGCTGTTCGTGGTGGAGAAAAAGATTTCAAAAAAAGCCTACCCGTTGTGCTATTCAGCGGTGAGTTTGGCGACAGAAAAGACCAATCAATTGAGAAACATAGCGGATATATTGTTCTGGACTTTGATCATATTGATGTTACGACGTCCAAGGCTCTTCTCAGTACGGACCCGTATGTATACAGCTGCTGGGTATCTCCGTCAGGCGATGGGCTCAAGGCGTTAGTCAAGATAACACACCCTGAGCGTCATCGTGATCACTTCCGTGCGTTGCGCACATACTTTGGCAAGCAGTACGACCTAGAGGTAGACGAGTCTGGCATTAATGAATCCCGCGCATGCTTCGAGTCATACGACCCAGACATCATCATCAAAGATGAATCATCTACCTTCGGAGCATTCGCTACAGAAAAGAGTGAATCACAGGTAGCTGTCTCACAATCAGGAGTTTACACCGATTACTTAAAGTTAAATCTAGCTGCACGTATGATACGGCAGTGCGACGATGGGGAGAAACATGCTACCCTGCTTCGTGCCGCTAGGCTGTGCGGAGGATATGTAGCCGCTGGACGTATGGAAGAGGACGAGGTGGTGCGTGTACTAACCCGTGAGATACTCAAGCGCGATGTAGATGATGAGAAGCACACCATAAATACCATACGGGACGCTATCGAGAAGGGTAAGCAAGACCCTATCCGAGCTACCATCGACGACGAAAAGAAAGCACAGCGTGAGATGTTGGTGAATGATGGGGATATGTCTTTCATATCGTCAGATGACGAGGACTTCAGGTGGATTGATGACTATGCAAACGGACGCATACCTGTAGGTTTGGACACGGGAGATACCGACCTCGATCAATACTTCAGGTACAAGCGAGAGTTCACTATCATTAATGGGCACAGCAACGTAGGTAAAACCACTATGGCTCTGTACCTTATGGTCAATGCTACCGTAAGGCATGGATGGAAGTGGGTGGTGTATTCGTCAGAGAATCGTACAGCCTCACTAAAGATGAGCCTTATACAATTCGCCCTTAACAAACCAATCAGCTCTATGAATTACATGGAGCGCAAGAAAGCATACGAATGGGTTGGCAAGTACTTCACTGTAATTAGTAACAAACAAGTGTACAGCTATTCAGATATTATCGTGTTCCTTGAGAAGGTTATGAAGCAACAGGAGGTTGATGCTGTATTTATAGACCCGTACAACAGCCTTAAGCTCGACATGGGTAAGTCAGGTATAGGTGTACATGAGTATCACTACGAGGCGGCCTCTGAGTTCCTTACATTCTCTACAGCAAACAACATCGCAGTGTGGTTAAACATGCACGCTGTTACAGCTTCACAGCGAATCAAAGGTGAAGATGGGTTGCCTGTAGCTCCATACGCTGAGGACACCGAGGGTGGAGGCAAGTTCGTCAACCGAGCGGATTCGTTTCTGACTATACACAGAAAGGTACAGCATCCAACCCCTGCGGAGCGCAAGATCACAGAGTTCCATGTACGTAAGGTGCGTGACGTTGAGACAGGTGGTGAGCCCACACCGCTTGAAGAGCCATTCCGATTTGAAATGAACACATCGAGAACTGGATTCCGTGCGTTTAAGACTCAGAGAATGATGTTTGAGTCTGTTGATTTGGAAGGTGGCAAGCAAGAACCTTTTGTTTTTCCTATAAACTCTTCGTTTTTAGACACCTAGGCTGTATCTTAGCCTAAGTGAAACGACAGAAAAGCGGGACTCCTAAGCGTAAATCAGCAAAAAAGCGCAACTTAGGTAAGTATAAAAGCGGATTAGAGAAGACGTGTGCAGACTTATTGTCTGAGCACAAGCTTAGCTTCACCTACGAGACTCATGAGTACGTGCTCGTGGAGAAGTTTAGGTATCCAGGAACTTACCTGAAGATGACTACTAAGCGGAAAGATTTATCGGATCGTACTGATGCGATAGTCCTTCCTATTAAATACACCCCAGACTTCGTAGGACCAAACGGAGAATGGATTATCGAAACCAAAGGGTACACTCCTTCGCATCATGACTTTCCGATGCGTTGGAAGCTGTTCCTTAAGCACTTGATAGACTCAGGAGAACCAGTCCCCGCTTTGTTCATCTGTAAAAACAAACACCAGATTGAGCAGGCTATAGTGAAACTTAAAGAACTAGGATATGGCAAAAAACGAGTTAACAAAGGAACAGCTAGGAGCTAGCTACAGAATAGCCACCGTAAGACTTCATGAACTCATTGATGAGTTTTTTGAAGAGCTATTCGACGACAAAGGAGATCCCCGTGAGGACTCTGGTAACGTAGCCAACATGGTTGCGGGTATTCGCATAATGATGAATCAGGAGCTTGACCTTGTAAAGGAAGCTTCATTTGAACACTCTGAAGCAAACCACGATGCAAAGTCAAAACAGGAAACGATATTCGTTCTCAACAGGAAGGGTAGCTGAAGTACGCTTTGAACGTGCGGCAAGAGACTTAGGTCTTCAGGTCGTAAAGTCAGGCAGGAAAGACGATGTGCATATGCATGTTGACTTCTGGATGCAACACGAAGAGGTAGAGGGAAGGTGGGGAGTGGACGTAAAGGGTAATAACCTACCAGATGAGATTTGGTGTGAGTTTAAAAACGTAGCTGGAAACCCAGGATGGATGTATGGGGGTGCTAAAATCATAGCATTCGACATGCCAGAGGAAGGTGGGTTCAGTATCGTTGATCGTGAAGACCTAGTGTCTTACTGCGAGGATAATGTGGAAGATGTATTTGTGTCGCATAAGCGAGATTCATACAAGAAAAAGTACACTCGAAAAGATCGAGAGGATGTCATAACAACACTTAACTTGTTGGACCTCAAGTCTTTAGAAACGTACAGGGTGTGGAAGTATTTTAAGGACTATTGACTATCTTAGTAGTCCGTTTTTAATTTTTAAATTTTTTTAATATGTATGATCCTTCACTTGTCCCTTGGGGCGAGGTAGGGTATGCTGTCTATAAGCGTACCTATTCCAGACAAACTGCCGATGGCAAAACAGAAGAGTGGGAGGACACCGTTGATCGAGTGATTGATGCGTGTCGCGACCAACTCAACGTAGGCTTCTCTCAATTCGAAGAGGGTGAGCTTAAGAAGATAATGATGGAGCTGAAAGGCACCGTGGCAGGGCGATTTCTCTGGCAGCTAGGCACTAAAACAGTTGACCGATTGGGGCTACCTTCTCTACAGAACTGCGCTTTCGTAGTAGTAGACGATCCTATTCGTCCATTCACATGGGCTTTTGAAATGCTCATGCTTGGTTCAGGCGTAGGCTTTAACATCCAACGAGAGAATGTATACCAACTACCAAAGGTTAAGAACCGAGTTAAGGTAGAACGTATAGATGAGAACGATGCAGACTTTATAGTGCCTGATAGCCGTGAGGGATGGGTAGAGCTTTTACAGCGCGTTCTGGAGGCTTCATTCGTTACAGGTGAGGACTTTACATATGCTACACATCTTATTAGGTCTAAGGGCTCTGCCATTAAAGGATTCGGAGGGACAGCTTCAGGGCCTGAGGATCTGGTCTGGGGTATGCAAGAGATAAATGATATCTTAAACAAGAATTCAGGTCAGCGCCTTAGCCCTGTTGACTGCCTAGATGTAATGAACATCATTGGTAGAATCGTCGTGGCTGGTAATGTCCGCAGGTCTGCACAGATTGCTATCGGAGACTGCGACGATGTAGAGTACTTGCAGGCAAAGCGTTGGGACCTAGGGGGTATCCCTAACTGGAGAGCGATGAGCAACAACTCTGTCGTTTGTGATGATATATCAAAGCTACCTGCTGAGTTCTGGGAAGGTTACAACGGTAACGGAGAGCCATATGGACTTATCAACCTAGAGGCTTCACGCCGAATGGGAAGGACGTTCGAGGTTCAGTACCCCGATCCAGACGTACAGGGATTCAATCCTTGCGCTGAGCAGTCGCTGGCTAACTTCGAAACGTGTTGTTTGGCTGAGATTTATCTGCCTAATATTGAGCACTACGAGGAGCTTAAGAAAGTTGCGCGTTATCTTTATAGAATTAACAAGCATAGCTTGGCGATCAAATGCGCTGTTAAGGAGACCGAGGATATCGTACACAAGAATATGCGTATGGGTATCGGAGTCACTGGATACTTGCAAGCTACTGAAGAGCAGCGATCTTGGTTGGCTGATTGCTATGATTACCTACGATCGTATGACAAAGAATACTCTCAACTGGCAGGATATCCAGCATCCATTAAACTTACAACAGTTAAGCCATCTGGAACGCTTAGTCTACTTGCTGGCGTTACACCAGGAGCGCATCCAGGATACAGCGAATATTATATTCGAAGAATCAGAATGTCAGCTGATAGCAGTCTGGCACATGCCGCCAGGGAGCACGGGTACCCTGTGGAGTTCGTGCTAAACTTTGATGGCACAGAAGACAAGTCTACTATCGTTGTAAGCTTCCCATGTAAGTTCCCTAAAGGAACTATGTTTGCTAACGACATGACAGCCTTGGATCAACTAGAGGTTATTAAGCGCCTACAAGCTGAGTGGTCTGACAATGCTGTATCGGTTACTATTTACTATCGTAAAGAAGAGCTGGACGGCATCAAGGAGTGGCTCGACAAGAACTTCAAGAACGTGAAGTCTGTATCATTCCTGCTTCACAATGAGCATGGATTCAAGCAGGCTCCTCTGGAGGAGATTGACGAAGGCACGTACTTAGAGATGCGCAAGACAGTGACACCGATCACGTCAATAGCCCAGCTAGAGATGGACGAGGTGGAGATTGATGACTGCGAAGGCGGTGCATGTCCAGTACGATGAAACGGATAGATCAATGCTGGATATCCCAGCTGTATTACTTGAATGGGAAGGGGCTTCGGCCCCTTTCTAGTTTCAAGACGGGTAGTGGTTCCTCCCTATAAAAAGGATCAAGTTCAGCACCGTAACATATTGTACCCCACTGACCTAGCAGCATTTGGAAGTCGATTACATTGAAGTACCCATTGCCATTTAGGTCTCCTGGAGTCCAGTATAGGTCTTCCCAGTTTGCCAGCATAAGCATAAGGTCTACCATGCCCACTACGTGGTCTCCGTTTATGTCGCCTAAGCAATAAGGATCCTGATCTGTAATACCTGGCCTGGCAATAGGCAGGATATAATGCATGCGTTCTATCTGACCAGGGGTGAAGTTGGTTCTACAAGAATCCACGTAGTAATCCATGTGATTGTTTGGCTCATAGTCGTACAACCCTGGAGGACATACTGGATTCACACAGTTCCAGTTCACCTTAGTGGGAGGGGTATCACAAACAAGATCTCCTGTTTCGTCGCAAGGCCCTAGGTCCTCACCGCAAAAGTCTACACCTTGGAAGACATGCCTTAAACCTACGTAGTGACCCACCTCGTGTATTAACGTTTTGTTTTGATCTCGATCGTCAAAAGCTAGTTGAGGCCCGTAGTTTCCAAATACATCAGATCGAACCCACACCCCTTCAAGATCAGTAAGGGCTGTGTATGACGTCCAGGCAAACCCAAGTATCCCATTGCAGAAGGTAGGGAATATATGGACGTTCATGTATGTCTCCCTGTCCCATACCAGGTCTTCAACATATTCATCCATCCATATAAAGCCGCTTTGACTGTAAGGAACGCATACAGAGTTTTGCTCCAATATTACAGGAGCACCCCAAAACTCATCGAAGTCGTGGTACATGATACCGATAAGATCGAAGGTAAGCATAGCCTCATCGAACTCTTCGTTCAAATGCTCATGGGCATCCATGATGATATCCTCAGGTATGTAGCTATCTGGAAAGCTGTCGGTATAGTATATGTGGTAAACGTAATCTATCTCCTCCCACTGTACAGGCTCTGGGATGTATCCCATCATCCTAGGCTGTACATTCTCGTTTCCGAATACAACGCAGGAGTCCTGCCCTACAATCACGTAATGTGATAGCAGGCATAGCGTCAGGAGAAGGGATCTCATTGCACTTGGTTCTTAGCTAGAAGAAGTTTTACTTCTTGAACCTCTCTTAATAGCTGCTTTATATCCTCTTTAAACTCAGAGTTGTCGGCCTCAAGAACGGCAACACGCGCTGAAAGCTTATTGTAGTCTGCTTGAAATTTTATCCAACCCCCTACTAGAGCACCCGCCACTGCTAAGAATTCAAAATGACTTAAGTTTTCAGGCATCACTTCCTGGTTTTTTCTACGGTCCTACCAGCAAAGTAAGCTCCGAATACAGTTAACATTAATATCTCCAGCAAAGATACGTAACTATCTTTTACGTTAAATGGCTGATTATCAAGGCTGTCCAAAAACATTGTTGTTACAAAAACAACTATTAAAACAATCAACATAACAGGTCTAATAAGCTTTGCTAACTTAATGTCGCTGCTCATGTCTGCTTGCCAGCGTTCTGTTACATTCTTCTGGAACTGAACCTCGGCGTCTACCTTAGCTTTTGCTTCGGCTGGATCAATATCTGGCTCTTTCTTCAGCAAGTTCTTGACAAGACCAAGGCCCCCTCTGTCTGGAAGTAGGTCACCCACCGTATCAAGCACTCCAGGAGCCTTGGCTTTTAGCCAGGCACCGAGTTTAGTATCCTTAATCTTCTCCACGTAGTTGTTCGTATTTTTTGTTAAACCCAGCCATAGTCTTTCTTTGAACTTCGTACATCTCAAATATTCTATTCTGTCTATCGATGTAGTTGTCTATATCTCTAGCCTTCTTTACTTCAGCTCTAATTTGCTTAAGCAACTTGTCTGACTTTTTAAGCTCTTCATTAAGAGATTGAATCCCGTTATATCTTCCTTCTTCTCTTATGATTTTATTCTCCCTTATCTCTCTAAACAGCTGCTGAACTTCTTTTTGGTTTTCCTTAAACTTTTCTACATCGTAGAAAGGGGAGGCCTCTCCGTATATCTTCTTTACGATAGGCACATCGTTATACCTGATCTTAACCTCTCCGTCTTCTCCAAAACCATGAGCCAACCCATCAGCTATGCCTTTGATGTCCTTAGCTTCTGCCGCCTTCTTAGCTGACCTTCTAGTCATTTCAAAAAGGTTCCTTGCTTGCTCCCCTGACTCTAAAATAAAGTCGCCTGATCCTCCGATCATGTACTCGAAAAGGTACCAAGAGTAGTCAGGGTTGAAGTCAGCCCACCCAGACTTAAACTGAGAACCTCCAGTAGATTCGTTCATGTGTTCAAAGAACTCCTGCATCTTTTGAGGAGCTCTAAATGATAACTCAGAACTAGGGACTGGAGTTCCAAACGGAAGCTGAGACCCAGTAACAGGAGCGCCAAAGAATGTTTTATTCTCAGCCATCTCAACAAAAGGCTTTATCACCGTAGGAGATAGAGACCTTAGAACAAACGGTCCTGGGTTTTCGCCTATACCTCCAAACGATATAGGTGAGAATGACGTAAAGGCTGTTGTCCCCAACATCATCAGGGCTGAATCTGGCGTTCTGTTTCCTGTAGATACCTCAGCCAAAGACATGCCCATGTTGTTAAACAAGCCATATCCATACGGCAAAGGAACTTTTAGGAAGTCGTCTTTACCTTGACCATAACAAAGAATCATATTCCTTGATTTGTCGTACTCAGACAGCTTGTTGTACCACAACTCATCGTCCTCTGGATCCCTACCGCTGACGGCTAGGTTCAGTAGGGTCAACATGCCTGAGAATCCAGCCATACCCGCAGCTATCTTTTGAGCTCCTGTAGCTCTCTCGTTCCACTTTCTGGTTGATCCATCAGGTCTCTGAGCTGGCTTAACACCTTTGAGAGAGTTGTAAACCCTTAGGTTACCTTGAATGGCGGCGTTAAAGAACAAATAAATGGAGTTAAGAACTGGTCCAGCCTCTCCTGATCGGTTAAAATTTACCGTTATGTTCTTTGAAAACACGGCAGCCTTTTGAGCAGATGCCCCTCTCTTTCTTGCAGTTACATAAGCTGAGAGACGTATACTGTTTTCAAAAGCTTCGTTGACACCTTCAACCCAACCAAAGAACTGCTGAGGCTTAGAGAACAAAGCCTCTCTAATGGCCTTACCTTTCGTTAAGTCGTCCGCATCTGTAGATAGCTTAGCCTCTATCTCCTTCAGGTCCTCTATGTAACTCCATCCTGTTTGACCACCAGAAGCTTTCCATTCATCTACCCAAGACTGGGTTTCTGCGTCCATCTCTCTACCCATAGCGTTGGTAGACAGCATTGACTTAAGGTACTTAAATGTGCTTCCATACAACTCCTTTTTAAATCCTTTGGTGTCAATACCTCCTAGCTCGCCTTGCTCTAAGTCGGCCTCAGCACTGTAAAGCGCACCCCCAAGGTCTCTAGCAAAGTTTGACACAAAGAAGTTAGGATCCCACTGAGTAAACACGCCTCTTAACCACCCTACTGGAGCTCTCATCATCCGAATAAAGCTGTTGGATGACTCCATAGTCATTCCATTCAAGGTGGCTGCGTAGTAAGGGTCTTTAAAGTATATGAACTCCTGTTTTCCGTCAATGCGTACCGCCACCGTCCTGGGGTCAGCCTCCATCTCCATCATGGACATTGCTGTCTGTCTTCCGTTTTCGTCTAGTCTAGTCAGTGGTGACTGCTGGTTTACAACGGACCAAACGTCCTCCATTGGGTTCTTTTTGGCTAACTCGTGGAGAGACTGAAGAGTTCTGTTCTTTTCTGCCCATTGGTGAGTGACAGCGTTCTGCATCACAATGTTAGCTAGTATGTTAGCCGCTTCTGACTCACGACCTATTGCAGCTTTTGTTTTGGAGCCGTAAACACTCATGCCAGCACCCCCAGTAGGGTAGCTGTTCGAGTTTAAGTCTAATTCGTCTTCAGCAAAGCCCTGAAGAGGCACGTAGTTTTTGTACAAAGCGTTCCACGCATCAAGCCTGTCTTGGCTTTCAAGGCCCTCATTAAGCATGGTTTTTCTGGTGTCATCAATAACATCAGTAAACATTTTAGCAAGCTCTCTGAACTCTTTGCTGTCAAGTCTAGATATAATCTCATTAGCAACTTCAGTCTCCATACCAGATCCTGCGTCAAGGTCTGGCCTTGTCTTGCTAATCTTTTCGTTTCTTTCCTGAGCGTGTAGAGCGTACATGAACTGGCTTAGGTCCTTATGAGAAACCCCAAACTCCTTCATTTTTTCTCTTGCATTATTAATGACAACCTCTAGGTCGTCCATAGCTTTTCTGGAGCGACCATACATAAGCTGTTCTACCTCGCTAAACCGCTGAGACTCAGGAACTTTCTTGCCTTTACTTGCCTCTATAGACTCCTGGATTCCTATTACGTCTGCGTATTTATTTACGAGCCAGGTGTTTAGGAAGTCAACAGATCCTTGGTATCCTCCTCTTTCTTCCTTTAGTTGATAGAACCTAGGCGGCATGATTCGCGAAGACTTTGCATCACTATCATCATATCTTCGGCCAGCCTCTAGGTCAGCAACAGCCTGTCTTAGACCCTCGTTACTAAATGGTTTTTTAAACCCTTCAACAAGGCTTGCGCTTGAAGCTGGAATAGAAAGGTTTACCCCTAACTTCCATCCTTTATCTGTCTTCTCTACGGTGTGCGAGACAGCTTCAGAGGCGTTAGTTAAGAAGTTATACCTTCTATGAAACTGCCTCATCTTACCAAGGAATAACGTCTCTGCGCCGACAAAAGAAGACGCAAGCTCTACAGAAGTAAACTCTGAAGTGTCGAGCTCATTGTACGCTCTAGGCTTCCACTCAAGCTTGCTTCCCGTTTCCAAACTGTTGGCTTTACCTATAATGTCAGACAGGTTAGACATGGCCTCTACTTGCTCTGGCACACGTATGACGGATTGGCCAAAATCAGACACACCGACCCAGTGCTCTAAAGATCCAAGCCCATATGGAGTGTCCTCTAGCTTCTGCTCCAAAGCCTCAATAGCGTCTTTATATTCTAACCTCCTTTGCTCTTTTGCTTGGGCTGAAGCGGCTAAATCTCTTTTGTTTTTTTCTATGGCTCTTCCTTGCCAGGTCTTGTACAAAGGCTTCAATTCAAGAACCTCCCTGGTTTTTCTGTCCTTTTTTAAAGGAATTTTTCCAAGCCTTACAGTCTCTCCGCTTTCGTTCGTGTAGTTCCACCCACTTATAGCGTCTGTTTTTCCATTTCCTGTTTGTAAAACCCACCAGTTCCAAAAGTGCCAGCCGTCTTGAAACTTCTTACTCATGAAGTTTGCGCTCTCTTTCGTTTGCTGTACGTTGATAAACCTTTCCGTGTAGTTCATAGTGAACGGCTTGTCTGGTAGATTCATGAACCTAGAGGAAACTTCTTCATTTTTTTTGGTCTTAGTTTTAGCCTCATTTGCATCTTTTTTGGCTTCCTCTTGAACGAACGTGTCGTAAATGTCAGTTCCAAAAACGCTTTTAGTGGGAACTTCAATCTCCTTGAACCCAAGCTCCTCTAAAGAGGTAGCTTGATTAAGATTGTAAAACTTCCCACCCTTAACTCTTAGCCCGTACTGATACTGGCTTGTTTCACCTAGACCAAACTTAAGACTCCCTTGAGTGTCTTTTGACGCCTGCTTAATGACCTCGACAACAGAAACCCCTACGATCTTATCCTTAACATCCCCCATACCTTCAAGCATAGGGCTTTTTATTTTTTTAGATATAGCGTTACCAACCTCTTTAGGAACAACGGAAGACAAAGCCTTAATTATCTCAGATCTCTGAGCTATGGTTATTTGCGAAGCAGCTAACTTACCATCTGACATTCCCGCCCACTCTTCCAGATACTGGTCAATAGCTTCAGCTACTTCAGTATTATTTTTAGCTTTCTTTAAAGCCTCAAAAGCTTCTGCAATTTCAATAGGGGCTTTTCTTAAGATTTCAAGATCTTCTTTTTGAGCCAAAGGCTTGCCTACAACCTCTCCTTCTGGAAACCTATTGTCGAATCCTTTGTTTTTAATTCTAGATAAAAACCTATCTCGTTCAACTGCTGAATCAAAAGTGGCGGTTCTTTTTCGGGGGCTACTTCCTTTCTTAGCCCTAAAAATGTACTCAACTGTATATCCCGCTTTACCTAAAGGAACGTACTTAGCCTGAGCTCCCCTGCCCACTTTTTTAACCCTAAGTACCAACTCATGAGCCTCAACTAGAGCTTTTTTTATTTTTTGTGCGTCTTTAGAGGACTTGGCAAGCTGAAGCTGAATGGCTTTAGTGGTCTCCAAAAAGAAAGTAACATTACTTCTGTTGGCGTCTTCGCCCATCATTCTATAAAAAACAACCAGTTTATTGTTTCCAGTTTCTGACAGAAGAGTGTTTACATTTCCTGAAATTCTAGACAGCGTTCCTGGATTACTTACAGCTATAACAGCTTTTCCAAATCCTTTGTCTTCTAGCCTCATCTTTTCTGAGTCCATACCAGATCTTATGAGGTAGTCCCCCACTTGGTTGTTTCCGACTTGATCAAACGCAACGCTAATCGAGGCTAGTTCTTTTACGTTAAGCTGTCCGTTTTCGTCTATAAGACCATTGTCTTTTAATATGTTAAGAATTTCAGGATTATCAATCCTTACGCTTTTGTCTATCGAGCTAAGGTTTCCGCCTAGGTTATTGGCTATCCTTGATATGTCAGCTGGGCTTGCTGATTCTCTTGAGATTCCTTCCGCCTCAAAAGCTTGATCAACTACAACTGAGTCAAACCTTCTATCTAGCTCGTTTAAACCAGACTCTGTAAATTTCTGATAGGTCTGAGCGTACTCAGAAATAACAGCCTGGGTAGTTCTTCCAGACTGCTCCATTTGAGCTGTAGTTCTTTGTGTCCCGTACTTAGAAGCTACGGTTGAGGCAAGGTCTTTTAAAGCTTGGTTTTTGTATTCACCTGCTTTTACTTCACGCAAAACGCCAACTACAATCTCCTCGTTTAGATCTTGGCTATCTGAATACTCTCTTTTTCTAGCCTCAGCAATTCTTCTAACGTCCTCGTTATCAGAATTTAACAACTCTTCGGCCATCTCCTCAAAGTTCATTTCCTTGCCACTGACCTCATCGTGTATCATCTCCTCGATAACGTCAAATGAAGAGGCCTCAGGAGATAGGTGTACCGTTCCTGTCTTTGGGTCGTATTGAGCTTTTGTTTGCAGTCTTTCAGCTGTAGGAACCGCCGCGAAGTAGTCCTCAAGGCTGTCGTAGACCTCTATCTTACCTCCAACGGTCATCGCTGCGTATGCGGTAGTCGAAGAAACCTTATCTAGGTAGCCTTGAATCTCCTCGACTGGCTTGCCGAACTTCTCAGCCAGCTCGGAAGCTTCGTACTGCATGTCCTGCTCTAGGTCCATTAGTGGCTTTTGCAGGCTTTCTTTTACTGGTGCAACTTTATTTCCTTTGTTGAATTTATCCAAGTGCTCTCTAGCAGCATCAAACGCAAGGTCTAGTTGCTCTCTAGCTTTCTGTGCTTGCTGAGACAGTGCGACTTTACCAAACTCCGCACTAACAAACTCTTCGTTTTTTGCGGCTGCCTCCAGGCCCTCAGCTGTACTTGCAAGCTCGACTAATGTAGCCGCTAGCTCTGGCCTACCTGAATTGGAAACCTCTCTTGCTATATCCCCCAATGCTTCATTAGAGACTTCCATCTCATCTATAGCTTCGTTGAGGTTGTTTTCTAGCACACGAATATCCCCTGGTTTTGAAGACTCAGATTTATTAGCGTCCTCTAGGGCTCTAGCTGCTTTTTCGACTTTTTCCTGATCGGCAAACTTAACGTTAGCGGCGGTGGCTATTGTGTTGTTTTGATGAACAATTTCAAGGTTTTTAAACCCAGTTTCCATTCTTTGCCATAAGGGTTGGTTTGCGTCCCCTAACTTATATGTAGTAGAAGCTCTTTGAGCTGCAAACATTGTAGAGCCTATTGCGCCGCCTGAGATCGCTCCTGTTCCAGCAGCTTGTATTACCCTTGCGGCAGCCTCTGATGGACTTATGTATTCCCCCTT
>UEXN01001416.1_pt1 | contig 19072 bp, 15 predicted proteins | sample 1796711 | NCBI WGS metagenome assembly UEXN01 (sample SAMEA4772470, study PRJEB27181) | metagenome | reverse complement strand
ACCGATCTTGATCACCGCAACACCGCCGGCCAGCTTGGCCACGCGCTCTTGCAGTTTTTCCTTGTCGTAATCAGAGGAAGAGTTCTCGATTTCCTTGCGGATCTGCTCCACGCGGGAATCGATATCGACCTGCTGACCAGCGCCATCAACAATGGTGGTGTTTTCCTTGTCGATGTTCACTTTCTTGGCGGTACCCAGATCTTCCAGGGACGCATTTTCCAGGCTCAGGCCCACTTCTTCGCTGATCACGGTACCGCCGGTGAGGATGGCGATGTCCTGCAGCATGGCCTTGCGACGGTCACCGAAGCCCGGCGCTTTCACGGCGGCGCACTTGATGATGCCGCGCATGTTGTTCACTACCAGGGTAGCCAGCGCTTCGCCTTCGATATCTTCGGCGATGATCAACAGCGGCTTGCCTGCTTTGGCCACATTTTCCAGGGCCGGCAGCAGCTCGCGGATGTTGGAGATCTTCTTGTCCACCAGCAGGATGTAGGGGTCTTCCAGCTCGACCTGCATCTTCTCCTGGTTGTTGATGAAGTAGGGGCTCAGGTAACCGCGGTCAAACTGCATGCCCTCAACCACGTCCAGCTCGTTCTGCAGGGACTGGCCTTCTTCAACGGTGATAACGCCTTCCTGGCCCACTTTTTCCATGGCCTGGGCGATAATTTCGCCCACGGATTTGTCGGCGTTGGCGGAAATGGTGCCCACCTGCTCGATGCTCTTGGTGTTGTCACACGGCGTGGACAGCTTCTTCAGCTCTTCCACAACCGCGGCTACGGCCTGGTCGATGCCGCGCTTCAGGTCCATGGGGTTCATGCCGGCGGTGACAGACTTGAGGCCTTCGTTAACGAATGCCTGAGCCAGCACGGTAGCGGTGGTGGTGCCGTCACCGGCCTCGTCGTTAGCCTTGGACGCCACTTCTTTCACCATCTGGGCACCCATGTTCTCGAACTTGTCTTCCAGTTCGATTTCACGGGCCACGGAGACGCCATCCTTGGTGATGGACGGTGCGCCGAAGGATTTTTCCAGCACCACGTTACGGCCTTTCGGGCCCAGGGTTACCTTGACGGCGTCGGCCAGAATGTTGACGCCTTTGGCCATACGTTGACGGGCTTCGTCACGGAACAGAATTTCTTTCGCCATGATTCTTTTACCTCTGCAAATCTTTACCCCGGAATGGGGTGAATGCCCTTGCGGGCGTTCATGTTCTTGCTCTTGGCCTGCGGCACTTAGCCTTCGACGACGGCCAGAATTTCGGCTTCGCTCATGATCAGCAATTCTTCGCCGTCCACCTTCACGGTGTTACCGGCGTACTGACCGAAGATCACCTTGTCACCGGCTTTCACGTCCAGCGGACGGACATCACCGCTATCGGTGATCTTGCCGTTACCCACCGCGATCACTTCGCCGCGGGACGGCTTCTCGGCAGCGGAACCGGGCAGCACAATACCGCCGGCGGTCTTGGTTTCTTCCTCTTCACGGCGAACCAGCACGCGATCATGCAAAGGACGGATGCTCATTTTTCCTTAAACTCCCAGTTTTAGTTCTGATGACATCCAAGCTCGCGGAAGCGAAGCTCGGCAGTCCGAATTAGCACTCTAACGAATCGAGTGCTAATCATAGTAATGATGCCAGTGCAGTCAATAGGGAAAGTGACCTTTGAAAGCGCCTGTCCCGCGACCGCCTGCAGGACACAGGAGTGGGGCCGCAGCGTCAGGTTTCAAGGGGTGAGAAGAAAAATCCTTTGCCGGGTGGGGCAACCCGGGAGTGTCGTTTGCCGTTTTTGTGAGTCACTGAGCAATCCGGTCATTGGCCAGGCAGGGTCAGCCCACCATAATCCGGGCCATCGTGAACCGACATCGCAAGGAATCACCATGGATCTGAACCAGAAAGTGGTTGTTGTTACCGGCGCCGGCCGTGGCCTGGGCCGGGGTATTGCCACCTACTTTGCCGGCAAGGGCGCCCGCCTGGCCTGCGTGGACCTGAGCCAGGAAGACCTGAACGCCACCGTGGCCGCCTGTGAGGCGGCCGGCGGTGAAGCGCGCGCCTATCTGGCCAACGTGGCCAAAGAAGAGGAAGTGGAAAAGCTGTTCAGTGACGTGGTGGCGGACTTCGGCAGCCTGCACGGCCTGGTCAATAACGCCGGCATCACCCGCGATGGCCTGCTGGTGAAGTACAAGGACGGCGAAGTAGTCAGTAAGATGAGCCTGCAGCAATGGCAGGCGGTGATCGACGTGAACCTGACCGGCGTGTTTTTGTGTGGCCGCGAAGCGGCTTCGAAAATGCTGGAACTGGGAGTCGAGGAAGGGGTAATCGTCAACATTTCTTCCCTGGCCCGCCAGGGCAGCTTCGGCCAGAGTAACTACGCCGCCGCCAAGACCGGGGTGGTTGCCCTGGCCGAGGTGTGGGCCAAAGAGCTGGCTCGCTACAACATCCGCACTGGCGCAGTGGCTCCCGGCACCATCAACACCGACATGCTCGCCGCCATGAAGCCGGAAGCCCGCGAGCGTCTGATCCAGGCGGTGCCCCTGCGTCGCCTGGGCGAAGCAGAGCACATCGCCCGTTCCGTGGCCTTCATCTTCGAGACCGATTACTTCACCGGTCGCTGTATCGATATGGATGGCGGCCTGCGGTGATGGCTTCTAGCTTCTAGCTTCTAGCTTCTAGCTTCTAGCTAACAGTGTGTTCTGCTGATGAGAAGGGGCAATCAAAGGGTTGCCCCTTCTCATTTTTTCGCTTTTCCTTGCAGCTCAAAGCTAGTAGCTCGAAGCTGCCTTTATGGATCCTTCTTTCCGAGACGCCGTCTACCAGATCGTTGCCGCCATTCCGCCCGGGGCGGTGAGCAGCTATGGTGCCGTGGCACGGAAGGCGGGCTTTCCCCGCCATGCCCGTTTTGTGGGCCGGCTGATGAGCCAGTTACCGAAAGATACCCGTCTGCCCTGGCATCGGGTGTTGCGCGGCGATGGCCGCATTGCCCTGGCGGGCACGCCAGCCGGGGACCAACAGATCCAGCGGCTACTCGACGAAAACGTCACCGTACTGGGTGACCGGGTGCCCAGACAGCATTTCCAGCAATGGTAACGCCTCTTCGCTGAATCACACCCCGCGCGCGGTGAACCCGCATCGCTCGCTGCGGACAAAGTGTCTATGATGAGCCTTTCGCCATTCGGCAATACCCGCTAAGAGACCTATGCCCCCACAATCGACCAACTGGCAGCAATCCCTGAAAGCCTTCCTGCATCCCCGTGTAGTGACCATGTTCTTCTACGGGTTTTCTGCAGGCATACCACTACTGCTGATTTTCTCCTCGCTGTCACTATGGTTGCGAGAGGCCGGCGTGGAGCGCTCCACGGTCACGTACTTCAGCTGGGCGGCACTGGCCTATTCGTTCAAGTTTCTCTGGGCGCCACTGATTGATCGCTTGCCGATTCCTGCTCTGACACGTTGGTTGGGCAGGCGCCGGGCCTGGCTGCTGGTGGCGCAGCTCACTGTGGCCGCCTCCATTTTCAGTATTTCCCTGGTCGACCCGAGCCAGCCTGGGGCACTCAACCTGATGGCTTTTGCCGTGGTCATGCTCGGCTTTACCGCCGCCACCCAGGATATCGTCATCGATGCCTACCGGATTGAATCTGCAGGGGTCGAATTACAGGCTTTGATGTCCTCCTCCTACATTGCCGGTTACCGGATAGGGATGCTCTCTTCCGGGGCAGGCTCGCTGGTATTGGCAAGCTGGCTGGGCTCCACCAGCGAGGCGTACAGCTATCCCGCCTGGCAAACCACCTATGCACTCATGGCACTCACCATGCTGGTGGGCGCTATTACCACCCTGATCATTCGCGAACCGGACAACCCTCGCCCCTCGGCCCATCAGTACACCAGCGGGCAGTATCTGAAGTTTCTGGCGATTTTCGTGGCAGGCATCACGGCCTTCGTGACGGTGTATGTCCTGACCGCCGATTCGGCAGGCTCGCTCCGGCAAACGCTCACGGAGATCGTTGAGAACAGCGCCCTGTCCGGCCTGGTGGTGGAGAGTCTGCGGCTGGCGCTGGCGATTACCATCGTTGCCGCCTTGATCAAAGCACTCTCATTGACACCGCTGTATGACAGACAGCTGGTTCGGGAAAGTTATCTGGACCCGGTGAAGGATTTTTTCCAGCGCTACGGTAGCCGGCTCGCCTTGCTGTTGCTGGTTTTCGTGGGTTTTTACCGCATCTCAGATATTGTGCTCGGCGTCATTTCCAACGTCTTCTTTGAGGACATCGGTTTCACCAAGAACGAGATTGCCGGGGTGGTCAAAACCTTCGGTCTGTTCATGACCATTGCCGGCGGGTTCCTGGGTGGGCTGCTGGCCATGCGTCACGGCGTGATCCGGGTGCTGTATCTGGGCGCCTTTCTGACCGTTGCGACCAACCTGCTGTTCCTGTGGCTGGCCTATGCGGGCCACGACATCCGCATCCTCTATGCAGTGATCTCCGCCGATAACCTGACCGCCGGTCTCGCCAGTGCCGCCTTTGTGGCCTTCCTCTCGCAGCTCACCAATGTCTCTTTCACTGCCGTCCAGTACGCTATCTTCAGCTCACTGATGACCCTGCTACCCAAGACCATTGGAGGCTACTCGGGCAGCATGGTGGATAACCTGGGCTACCCCGGGTTTTTCCTGTTGGCCAGCTTGATGGGCGTACCGGTGTTGGGGCTGATCTATCTGATCCAGCGCCACGAGGCCTTTCGGCACTGAGCACCGCTCATTCGCCGAAACAGGCTTGCAGTATACTTTTCAATCAATTCACAAACCGGCTATAGTGGGAACTTACAAAAAACAACAATAAGAACACACGGATGAGTCACTCGGAACTCGATATTCTGGTTGTGGACGATGCCCGCTTCTCGGCGGCGGTGGTCAACCGTACCCTCGCCTCTGCCGGCTACACCCGCATTCGCCACGCCCACAGCGCCCAGGACGCCCTTGGTCAACTGACCGAGCAATCCGCCGATCTGGTGGTGGCAGACTGGTTGATGCCCGGCATGGATGGCCTGGAACTGACCCGCCGCATTCGTCAAAACGACGAAGCCAGCAATCGCTATACCTATGTGCTGCTGCTCACCGCCCGCGAAGGGGTGGATGCCCTGCAACAGGCCTTTGATCAGGGTGTGGACGATTTTGTCTCCAAATCCGCCATGACCGAGCAACTGCATCACCGGGTCATGGCCGCAGACCGGATCATCCAGCGCCACAACCGGGTACAGACCGACTACCAGCGCATGCTGACCGTGAACCGTCAGCTCAAACGCCACGCACTGATCGATCCGCTGACCGGTTTCGGCAATCGCCAGGATGCCCTGCGAGCATTGCAAAATACCTTGAAGCAAGCGGAAAAACGGGGCGGCGCCGCCTGCCTGCTAATGCTGCGCCTGGAAGACTTCGAGGCACTACGTGCCCAGCGTGGCGACAAGGTCATGCAGCAAGGTGTGCTGGCGTTCAGCCGGCGCCTGCGCCAGTCGGTACGCCCCATGGATCATCTGTGCCGGTTGCAGACCGATCAGTTTGCCCTTATCACCTGGCAACCCCACATGGACCACTGCGACCCCACCGGTTTCCGCCGCCTTTATGAAGGCCTCAACCATCGCGCCTACCAGACCGCCGCCGGCTTCCTGAGCCTGCAAGTGAGTATGGCAATCGCCGCCTCTGAAGGCCAAAGCCATGGGGAGCAGATGTTCGAACAGGCCCTGGCCGAGCTGGATCAGTCCCTCAGCGAACGACGCATTGTGTCAGCCACCGCCAATGTGTGAATGGTGACGCCTGACGCCAATCAGTGACGAGCATCTTTTTCGCCTCACGTTTTTTGGTTTTTGCGTCTGTCGTCTGGCATCCAGCTTCCCCTGTGCTCACTGTGCCCTCATGTGGTAAAAATCAGTTCTTTGCCTTTGGACAACATGCCACATACTCCTCCCCACTGGTTTTTGCTGGGCGCCGGCAATATGGGCACGCTGGCGGCCTGGTATCTGACCCTGGCCGGACATCGCGTTACCGTGATTCGGAGCGAGTCTGCATCGCCCCTGAAAAAAACGCTCTGGTTGCCGGACGGACGCCAGCAAGCGGTATCGTTACCGGTGCTGACTCCTTCTGCCCTCCCCGATCGCATCGGGCACTTGCTGGTGGCGATTAAAACTCCCTATACCCGCTCGGCGATGGCACCGCTGAGGCAGCGCCTTGATAGCCAGACTCAGGTGCTGCGTTTTCAGAATGGCCTGGGAGCCCTGGATGGCCTGTTGCCGCCGGGCTGCATACCCCTGGAAGCCATCACCACCAGCGCCGTCAAAGGGCAGCACCCGGACCACACGGTAGTGGCAGAAAATGCCACCTGGCTCGGAGGCAGTACCGCCCCGCCTGCCTGGTTTGCCGCTCTGACCGAACACTGGCCGGATCTGCATTGGGAAGACGACATCCGCCCGCGCCAGTGGCATAAACTGGTGGCAAATGCAGTGATCAATCCGCTGACCGCTCTTTACGATGTGCCCAATGGCCGTATTAACGACGACCCGGCCTTACGCAAACAGGCCACACAGCTTTGCGAAGAAGCGGATCATGTACTGCAACAACTGGACCCGGCATGGCCCGGTCACTCCCTGGAGAATGTGCTCACCGTGGCCCGGGCTACCGCCGGCAATACTTCTTCCATGCGCGCTGACCGGCAGCGGGGAGCGCAGACGGAAATTGATGCTATCAATGGCTGGCTGGTGAAGCAGGCAGACCGGCTGGATCTGGCAGTCCCTGCCAACAGGAAAATGGTTACGGCACTGACGTTGCGCTAGGGCAACGGGGTTCGAGCAGCAAAAAGCGGTCCTTGTCGGCACCATGGCTTTGCTCTTCGAAACCCGCATCTCGCCACTCGCACCTGAATACTTGCCGACAGCCCCCGCAGAGACTTTTACCCTGTAGCACTGGAATTAAATGCCGTTTTTCGCCATCGTAGCGGGCACTAATCCGGATTCGTGGAACCTCCATGCACAGTCGCATTTTTCTGGCCGTTGGCCTGATCGCCACCAGTGGCCTGACCCTGGCCAACAACGAAATCAAGGCAGTGAAAGTCAGTGGCGCCAGCCACCCAAGCCTGGCCGGGGAACTACCCACCGGTACCCTGACCCTGGATCGGGAGACCCTGGCCAGCATGCCTGCCAGCAACCTGACGGAAGTGCTGGATACCGTGGGGGGGCTGCAGGCCAGCCAGCTCTATGGCATCAACGGCAGTGAGGCCAGCCTGGATCTGTTGGGCTTTGGCGCCGGCGCCAACCAGAACACCCTGATCCTGCTTAATGGTCGCCGCCTCTCCAATATCGATCTGGCCAGCCCCTTTCTCAGCGGTATTCCGCTGGCTGCCATTGAGCGTATCGAGATTCTTCCCGGCGCGGGTGCGGCCTTGTATGGCAATGGTGCCGTGGGCGGGGTAATCAATATCGTTACCCGCCGCCGCTATGACAATAGCGCCGGGCTGGAAGTCAATGGCGGTAGCTACGGCACCCTGGGCGGCAACGGCTACGCCACCGGTCATCAGGGCAGCCTGAGCGGCGCCGTGGCCATGAGCACCCTGGACAGCGACGGCTATCGGGACAATAACGAGGTGCGCAACCACAGCGTATTCGCCGATGTGCGTTATCAACAAGACGGCATTGAGGCCTATTTCACTGCCAACGGCGAAGAACAGGAGCTGGGCCTGCCCGGCGGTCGTTCCGAAGCGCAATTTCGCAATGACCCACAGGGTACCGACACCCCTTTTGATGATGCCGAACAGGAAAACTACTGGCTGATGCCGGGCCTGCGCATCGCCCTGCGCGGCAATACCGCGCTCACCCTGGAAGCCAGCAAACGCCGTCAAGAGCAGACCTTTGCGTTTTTCTCCAGCGGCAGCTTCGGTGAAACCGTGGTGGAGAGCTACAGCGTCACCCCCAAACTGGAAGGCCAGCACACTACTGGCAGTGCCGTTCACAACTGGACCCTGGGTCTGGATCTGCACGAATACGATTACCACAGCCGCACCAGTTTCGGTAACCGGGAACTGGAGCAAAGCCAGCAGGCCTGGTATCTGCACAACCTGGTCAGCCTGACCCCGAAACTGTCTCTCAGTGCCGGCGCCCGAAAACTGGAAAGCACCCTGAGTGGCGAAGGGACGGATAAGGAACAGGACGGAGAAATGTACGAGGGCGGGATCCGTTATACCTTCACGGGTAACCTGGCCCTGTTCGCTGGCGCCCAGCGCAGCGTGCGCATTGCCAACGTGGATGAACTGAGCCCTTTCAATCCCCCCATTGATCCGCAAACTGGCAAGGGCTACACCGCCGGGGCCAGCTGGTCCCAGGGTCGCCAGCATTCCACCCTGACCTTCTGGCGGGCCGAGATCGACAATGAGATCCTCTTTGATCCGGTCAGCTTTACCAATCGCAATCTGGAAGACCGCACCGTCCACAAGGGCGTCAGCATCAATTCCCGCTGGCGACTGGACAAGGACCTGATGCTGACCATCAACGCCAGCGCCCAGCAGGCCCGCTTCGACGGCGGCCCCTTCGACCGCAAAGACGTACCCCTGGTACCTGAACATACCCTGCAATTGATCGCCGACTGGCAGGCCCTGTCCTGGCTGTCCGCACAGATCAGCCACCGCTATGTGGGGGATCGCCGCTTTGACGGTGACCTGGACAACCGCTTCCGCAAACTGGACCACTACCGCACCACAGACCTGCAACTGACCGCCCGTTATCAGGCGTTTTATCTCAAGGCGGGCGTCTACAATCTGGAAGACCACCAGGTGGTGGACTACGGTAACTTCAGCAACACCACAAACACGGCAACACTGTACCCACTTCCAGAGCGCCACTACCGCGCGGCGTTTGGCGTGGAGTTTTAAACACCTGACAGCAAACCCGTTGGGCCTTGTTCACAAGGCTCCAACGGCAAGAGTCTTACCCGAGCCATAACCCTCCCACCAGGAGCCACCATGAGCGACAAGGAAAAGACCCGCATCAACCGGGTGATCACCCGCACCGGCGACCGCGGCGATACCGGCCTGGCCGATGGCAGCCGGGTCAGCAAGTGGCATCCGCGCATCCAGGTACTGGGGGAACTGGACGAACTGAATAGCGGCCTGGGCGTACTGCGCGCCCGGTCGCTGGATGCAGATCTGGATACCGTGCTCGGCCTGGCCCAGCAGTTACTGTTCGATATTGGTGGCGAACTGGCCATTCCCGGTCATCGCGTCATCGACGACCACGATCTGGTGGAGCTGGAATCCCGGGCGGATACCTTCAACGCCGAACTGCCACCACTGAAAGAGTTCGTCCTCCCGGGCGGGCACCCGGACGCCGCCTGGTGCCACCACTGCCGCACCGTGGCCCGACGTACCGAGCGCCACTTTGTGGCCCTGCATGAGGCCGACGAAGACGCCGTCAACCCGGTGAGCCTGGCCCTGGTCAACCGACTTTCCGACCTCTTGTTCGTGATGGCCCGGGTGATCAACCTGCGCCAGGAGTCGCCGGAAGTACTTTGGCAGCCGAAGGCAGAAAGGGGCTAAGCTCGCTCCTTGAAAAGCCGGTTTTAACCACAGAGGGCACAGCTAAATCGGTGCAGTTCGCTTAGGCTCAGTGCACCCTACGCTATCCGTTAGTCTGTGCTGGTTTTCGTCGCCAGGCAGGTGTTTTTGTGGGAAGCGATGCTTGCATCGTGAAAACGCCCGCACTGCCAACCGCTTCGCGATGCAAGCATCGCTTCCCACAAGTCGTGCCTCCGGCCTTCTCCATCCCCATTGTGAAAACATTGTGCAACCCTGCCTCAAGGGCACAAGCAAGGGCTACACTGGAGGCCCGGACCGACGACGTTTCGCCATGGGCATTCGCAACAAACTCTTTGTCATTTTCCTGTCCACCTTCCTGGTGCTCACCCTGGCGGCCAGCGGATTCTATTACCTGTCGTTCCTGCGCAGTCTGGAAACCTATCTGGATGAACGTCAGCAAGCCCAGGTAGAACGACTGGCGGATCACCTTGGCATCCTCTACCAACAGCGCGGCGGCTGGCAGTTCCTGATGGATGACCCCCGTCTGCTCAAACGACTCTACCGGCTGGCCGGAGATAGGGATGACGACCGTGACAGCCGCGGCGATCACCGCCATCTGCAGCTGCTGGATGCCCACAAACAACGGCTGTTAGGCCCACCCGCGCCGCCGAAATTCCGTTCGGACATTCCTGTTCAGGTCGGCCGCAGTATCGTCGGCTACCTGACCTACCCGGATCAGGACGCTATCCGCGACAAACTGGACCAACGCTTCAAGGGCCGCCAGCTGCGCTTCATGGGCTGGATGCTGTTTGTGGGCGTGTTGCTGTCACTGCTGGTGTCCTGGCTACTGGCCCGCCACCTGGTGGCGCCGATTCTTGCCCTGTCCAACCACACCCGCGACCTGCAGGAAGGCCACTACAGCGCCCGCCTGAAAACCCGCCGCCGGGACGAACTGGGCACCCTCACCGAACAGGTCAATCAGTTGGCGCAGCGTCTGGATCAGGGCCAGCAGGCCCGCCAACGCTGGTTCTCAGATATTGCCCATGAGCTGCGCACCCCGGTGGCAATCCTGCAGGGTGAGCTGGAAGCCATCAGCGATGGCATTCGCCCCTTGAGCGCCGAATTCATCAAGTCTCTGGAAGGGGAAGTGGCCCAGCTCACTCACCTGATCAACGACCTGCACGACCTGGCGCTGGCGGATGGCGGCAATCTGCGTTATCAGTTCCACCGGGAGGATCTGGCGTACCTGCTCGGCGAGGTGGTCGACAGCTATCGCAACAGCTTTAGCCAGCACAGCATCAGCCTGGAAACCCGTATTCCCGACCTTGCCGTTATTGATATGGATCCGGTGCGCATTCGCCAGCTGCTGGACAACCTGCTGCAGAACTCTCTCAAGTACACCGCCAGCGGCGGTACCTTGAGCCTCTCGCTGACACACACTGGCGACAACTGGGAACTACTGCTGGAAGACAGTGCCCCGGGGGTCCCCGACGAGGCCCTGCCCCGCTTGTTCGACCATCTGTACCGGGTAGAAAGCTCCCGCAACCGCCGCACCGGCGGCGCCGGCCTGGGGCTGGCCATTTGCCAGCGTATCGTTGAAGCCCATGGCGGCACCATCGGCGCGGAGCACAGCCCCCTGGGCGGCGTGCGGATCCGTATCACCTTGCCGGGAGAGAGCGCATGAGCCGCATTTTGATCGTGGAAGACGAGCCACGGCTGTCACAACTGATGGCAGACTATCTCCAACACGCCCACTTCCACACCGAACAGACCGACAGCGCCCGGACCGCCATGGCACTGGCAAAAGAGGAACGCTTCCAGGCTATCTTGCTGGACCTGATGCTGCCGGACGGCGACGGTATGGAAGTGTGCAAGGCCATCCGCCGTCACAGCCAGGTGCCGATCTTGATGGTCACTGCCCGGGTGGATGAAGTGGATCGCCTGCTGGGCCTGGAACTGGGCGCCGACGACTATATCTGTAAACCCTTCAGCCCCCGGGAAGTGGTGGCCAGAGTCAAGGCGGTACTGCGCCGGTCCAACCCACAACCAGACACTACCGGCCCCACCTTGACCCTGGACGACGAGCGCTATGAAGCAGTCATGGGCAAGCAGCGGATCGCCCTCACTGCCATCGAATTCGCCCTGCTCGAGACCCTGTCCCGCCACCCTGGTCGCATCTGGTCCCGGGATCAGTTGATGGATGAAATCTACCAGGATCACCGTGTCGTTTCTGACCGCACCATCGACAGCCACATCCGCAAACTGCGCCGCAAGCTCAGCGACGGGGATGACGCCTCCCATGACTGGATCGGCAGTGTTTATGGGGTGGGGTATCGGTTGGAGCAGCCGTAGGGCAGCTTCTAGCTTCTAGCTTCTAGCTTCTAGCTTCTAGCTTCTAGCTTCTAGCTTCTAGCTTCTAGCTTCTAGCTATCAGTATGAGAGAGGACGGCAAATAGCCGTCAAGCATCCTCTGTCTTTTGTATTATCTTTTTCTAGCAGCTCGTAGCTCGCAGCTAGTAGCTTGTAACTGCTTCTTCCTTATTTCCTGCATATTCCTTGCACCCTTCCCTCCCATACTGCTTCCACACATTCACAGGGACTCACTGAGTCACAAGGAGAGCATCATGAAAAAACTGGCTATTGTTGCCCTGGCTATCTTCACCACCTCCGCATTTGCCTATGGCCCCGGTCATAAAGGCGGCGAGCACATGGTGGAGCGTCTGGAAAAGAAACTGGAACTGAGCGAAGAACAAAGCACTCAGCTCAAGGCCATCTTTCAGGAGCAGGGCGAAAAGATGAAAGCCCTGCATGAAGAAACGCAGACTAAAATGAATACCGTACTGACCCCGGAACAGCAGGAAAAGCTGGCCGAGATGAAAGAAAAGCGCAAGGAGCGCTGGGAAGAACGCAAGGAAAAATGGAAGGAAAAAAAGGGTAAGCAGGGGGAATAATTCAGGCTACCGTTTTTTTCGGACGTCTGAGGTCGGACATCCGACGCTAAAAAATGAAAGCCTGAAAAGCATGAAAGCTGGTTTTGGGTTTGACCTCAGACTTCCGACGTCAGACCCTCACCCGCCCAACGAAGATAGCCGGCAAATTGCCGGCTATCTTCGTTGCATTGAGAGGACCACTTAAAGCAGCGCCCGTCGCATATCCGTCAACAACTGACTCAGGTAGGTGGTGAAACGCGCCGCATCGGCGCCATCAATCACCCGGTGGTCATAGGACAGGCTCAGCGGCAGCATCAGCCGAGGCTGAAACTGCTCACCGTCCCAGGCCGGCTGCATGTCGGATCGGCTCACCCCGAGAATGGCAACCTCCGGCCAGTTCACGATGGGCGTAAAGGCGGTGCCTCCGATCCCCCCCAGCGAGGAAATACTGAACGTCCCGCCCTTCATGTCTGCCGGCGTCAGTTTGCGATTGCGGGCCTTTTCCGCCAGCTCACCCATTTCCTGGGCAATGGCTTTCAGACCCTTCTTGTCCGCATCCTTGATCACCGGCACCACCAGTCCATTGGGGGTATCCACGGCAATGCCGATGTTGATGTAGTGCTTCTGAATCAGGGCCTCACCGCTGTTTTCCAGAGAGCTGTTAAAACGGGGAAACTCCTGCAGCGCCCTGGCGCAGGCACTGACCAGAAACGCCAGCATGGTCAGCTTGACGCCTTCTTTCTCCAGCGCCTTGTTCTGCTGTTTGCGGAAGGCTTCCAGGCCGGTGATATCTGCCATCTCGTGTTGGGTGACATGGGGAATGGTCAGCCAGGAGCGAGTCAGGTTCTGGGCGGATACCTTGCGCAGCTTGTTGAGTTCCAGCCGCTCGATCTCGCCAAACTGGCTGAAATCGATCTCCGGCAATTCCACCGCCAGACCACCGCCGGATGCCTTTGGCGCGCCTTCAAGGCGTTGCTTCACCCAGGCATGCACATCTTCCTTGAGGATACGATCCTTGGGCCCGGTGCCGTTGACCTGCGCCAGATCCACGCCCATTTCCCGGGCCAGCTTGCGGACCGCCGGGCCGGCGTGCACGGACCTGGAGGGGGAACCGGCATCCGCTGTGGATGGCTGCGACGTTGCCGGAGTCGGTTTTTTCTCCGTGGTGGTCTGCTCCGGGGCTGGTGCTGGCTTCGTCTCTGTCTTGTCTGCCTGCTCGGCATTGTCGTCCGCTGCCGGTTTGCTGCCGGACACCGACATGGTCAGCAGCGCATCACCGGTGCCCACCTTGTCGCCCACTTTCACCGCCACCGTTTCCACCTTGCCAGCGGAGGGGGCGGGAATTTCCAGGGACGCCTTGTCCGATTCCACCACCACGATGACCTGCTCCTGTTCGAGCTCATCACCCACGGCCACATTCACTTCGATGATTTCTGCAGCATCGATATCGCCAAGATCGGGGGACTGAAACCGTTTCGCTGCCACCGCTTTCCTGCGCTTGCGGTGCTTCGGGTTCATCCTCTTCTTGCGGCGTTGACTCTGGCGCCGGTTTTTCCTCTGCAGCTTGCGACGCTTCACTGACAGCCTCGGATTCCTGGACGGCGTCGTCTTCCGACTCGCCGTCGGCCTCCACTTCCATCAGTTCATCGCCTTCCTTGACCCGATCCCCCACCTTGACGCTGATGGCAATAATCGTCCCCGCCTGGGGCGCCGGCACTTCCACCGTGGCCTTGTCGGATTCCAGGACAATAATGGTGTCTTCTGCGGCAATGGTATCGCCGACTTTCACACTGATCTCGATGACGTCAACAGGATCACTGCTGCCCACATCGGGAACATGAATCATGCTTTTTGCCATATCACTAACCTTTGCTGGTTGGTTCCCCTCTCCCGCTTGCGGGAGAGGGGTCAGGGGAGAGGGCAGACAGCGTTTGAATTTTCTGCCTGACCGACTCCAGTACCGCCTGGGTCTCAGTCAGTACTTGATGATTCCAGAAACGTACGACCGTATAGCCCTGGTTGCGCAACCACGTGTCCCTGCCACGACCGTACTCCTGCTGCTCCGCATGCGGCCCACCATTCAGTTCAATGATCAATTTATGCGAAGGTGCTACGAAATCCACAATGTAATTACCTATGGGTTTCTGTCTTTTGAACTTGATACCCATAAAGCGACCGGCACGCAGGCAGTACCATAAACACTGCTCTGCATCCGTCTGCTGGCTCCTGAGTGCCCTGGCCCGCTCTTTCATCAATCGCTGTCTTTGGATTGTCTTATTACTCATCAATCGTCCTTGATTGAAAAGCCCCTCTCCCCCAACCCCTCTCCCACAAGTGGGAGAGGGGAGCTAAATCTCACCCATCTGGAGGGTTCCCTCTCCCGCTTGCGGGAGAGGGACAGGGAGAGGGCAGGTTTTCAATGCATCACCGGATAGGGTTTATCCGTATCGATGCCGTACTTTTCGATGGCCTGTTTCACAGTAGCCGCCTCTACCTTGCCGTCCTTGCGCAGCGCACTGAGTGCCGCCAGCACCACAAAATATCGATCCACTTCAAAGAAGTGGCGCAGTTTCTGGCGGGAATCACTGCGGCCGAACCCGTCGGTGCCCAGCACCGTATAAGGGGCATGTACCCAGGGACGGATCTGGTCGGCAAAGGCACGCATGTAATCGGTGGACGCAATCACCGGGCCGTCGCGACCATCCAGACATTTCTCTACCCAGCTGCGCTCACGCTCCTGATCCGGATTGAGGATTTCGTCCCGGTCCAGGCGCAGACCTTGCCGGCGTAGTTCATTGAAGCTGGTGACACTCCACACGTCCGCGGCCACACCGAAGTCATCACGTAGCAGTTCCGCGGCCGCTTCCACTTCACGCAGAATGGTGCCGCTACCCAGCAACTGCACACGGGGGGATTTTTTGGTTTTCCCCTTGCCTTCGCGTAACAGATACATGCCCTGGCGAATGCCTTCTTCGGCCCCTTCCGGCATGGCGCCGTGCACGTAGTTTTCGTTCATCAGCGTCAGGTAATAGAAGACTTTTTCGTTGTCTTCATACATGCGCTTGAGCCCGTCGTGCAGAATCACCGCCAGCTCGTAGCTGTAGGTGGGGTCGTAGCTGACACAGTTGGGCACGGTGCTGGCCAGCAGATGGCTGTGGCCGTCCTGATGCTGCAACCCTTCCCCGTTCAGGGTGGTACGCCCGGCAGTGGCGCCCAGCAGGAAACCGCGGGCCTGGCTATCGCCGGCGGCCCAGCACAGGTCTCCCACGCGCTGGAAACCGAACATGGAGTAATAGATGTAGAACGGAATCAGGGTGAAATCGTGCACGCTGTAGCTGGTGGCAGCCGCCAGCCAGCCGGACATGGCGCCCGCTTCGTTGATGCCCTCTTCCAGAATTCGGCCCTTCTTGTCTTCCCGGTAATACATGACCTGGCCGGCGTCCTCGGGCTCGTATTTCTGGCCACCGGAAGAGTAAATGCCCAGCTGTCGAAACAGGCCTTCCATGCCGAAGGTACGAGCTTCATCCGGCACAATCGGCACCACCCTTTCGCCGATCTGCTTGTCCTTGATCAGCGCGCTCATCATGCGCACAAAAGCCATGGTGGTGGAAATTTCCCGGTCACCGCTGCCTTCCAGGAAGTTGGCAAAGATATCCAGCCCGGGCAGGGTCAGCGCCTGGCTGGCCTGCTGGCGACGCACCGGCATATAGCCGCCCAGCTGATCGCGCTGCTCTTTCATGAAGCGCATTTCCGGGGCATTCGCATCCGGCCGGTAGTAGGGCACGTCCTTGAGCTGTTCATCGGTGAACGGCATATCGAAGCGATCACGGAAATCCTTCAGGCTTTCCAGGTCCAGCTTCTTCATCTGGTGGGCCTTGTTGACCGCTTCGCCGGCACCGGTGGCGTAACCCTTTACGGTCTTGGCCAGGATCACCGTGGGCCGACCGGTATGGTTGACCGCCGCATGGTAGGCCGCGTAGACCTTGAAAGGATCGTGGCCACCGCGATTTAGGCGGTACACCTCATCGTCGGACATATGCTCCACCAGCTTCTTCAGCTCCGGGTACTCACCGAAGAAATGCTCGCGGGTATAGGCGCCACCGTTTTTCTTGTAGGCCTGGTATTCACCGTCCACGCACTCTTCCATGCGCCGGCGCAGCAACCCCTGGCTGTCCCGTTCCAGCAGTGGGTCCCAGAGACTCCCCCAGACCACCTTGATCACATTCCAGCCGGCACCCCGGAAGACGCCTTCCAGCTCCTGGATGATCTTGCCATTACCGCGCACCGGACCATCCAGGCGCTGCAGGTTGCAGTTGACCACGAAGATCAGATTATCCAGTTTCTCGCGACCGGCCAGGGCCAGGGCACCCTGGGATTCCGGCTCGTCCATTTCGCCGTCGCCCAGGAAGGCCCACACCTTGCGGTCATCCTTCTGGATCAGCTCGCGGTTTTGCAGGTACTTCATGACGTGGGCCTGGTAGATGGCCTGAATCGGCCCCAGCCCCATGGACACGGTGGGAAATTGCCAGAAATCCGGCATCAGCCAGGGATGCGGATAGGAGGGCAGGCCCTTGCCATCCACTTCCCGTCGAAAGTTGTCGAGTTGCTCTTCGCTGATGCGCCCTTCCAGGTAAGCGCGGGCATAAACGCCCGGGGCCGAATGGCCCTGGAAGAACACCAGGTCCCCTTCGTTCTTGTCGCTGGGGGCCCGGAAGAAATGATTGAAACCTACATCGTAAAGCGTGGCGGATGACGCAAAGGAAGCGATATGGCCACCCAGCTCGTCATCGTTATCCATGTTCGCCCGCATCACCATAGCCAGCGCATTCCAGCGCACCAGGGACCGCACCCGGCGTTCCATGAAGATATCGCTGGGGATCGGTACTTCGTCTTTGGCAGCAATGGTATTGAGGTACGGGGTATTGAGGTCGGTACGGCGAATGCCCTGTTCCTGGGCCTCGTTGGTGATGGTGTCAAGCAACCAGGCGGCCCGCTCAGGGCCTTCGCGCTCGACCACGGATTCCAGGGCTTCAAGCCACTCCCGGGTTTCTGCCGGGTCCATATCATCAAAGAAACTTCTTTTGTGCATGGGCATGCGTCCTTTTTCGCGTCGCCTGGCAGCCCTGCAGGATCACTGCAGCACCGCGGAAATAAGCGCCCGGGGGTGTTGGGCGAACTGATACAAGCTCTTTCCATACTAGCCGCAATGACTGGCCGGTCAAATGACGATAATCACCACAGGCGGGTTACAGGCGGATGTTTTGGTATGGCAAAAGCCCTGCCAGCATGACGACGGCCACAGCAGGACGACATCAGACCTAAGTCTGGTCGGGAGAAAAGCACCTCCACCCTTCCCGCAGGGTGCATGAGCCCAAGCGAACTACACCAGGCGAAAAGCAATTGATAATGAATAATTGAGAATTGAGAACCGACACAGCGTTGATCGCGCCGTTATCAATTATCCATTCTCAATGATTAATTAGAGGGTTCGCTCAGTGCACCCCACGCGCGACCCAGCGCCTTCAGATCGCGATAACCCACAGCGCCGCCAGGATCAGCCAGATGGCAACACAGCGCAGTAGCAGCCCCTGCAGGGATTCCAGATGATCCAGGGCCGCTGACAGGGAACCTTCACCGCTGGCCTGGGAGTCTTCCAGGGCCACATTGGCCACCTGTTGTAGCGCTTGGCCGCTGTGTTCCTGGCGCGACCAATGGCCACGCATTTTTTCCATAACGGCGGTGAAATCACCGGCCAGCGCCATACTCAACACCAGCAACCGGTTGGCCGGCCAGCTTAGCCAGCTATCCAGGCGTGTCTGCCAGTGATTGGCCTGCTCGTCGCCAGCCCGGATTACCCAGGCTCGATTGAGTACGACCAGAAACGCCGCGGCGAAACCCAGTAGCACCAGCCAGAAGATAGCGATAAAGAGCTGTTGTTCCCGCGCCAGAATTTTTTCCGTCAGGGCACTCTGGTAGGCAGGATCGTCCGGTGTTCCGGTCACATCGAATTCATCCGTGGCCAGGGCCGCAAAGCCTTCCGGATCGTTCATTCGACCACGCACCAGTAATTCATCCACATGACGAAACTCGCTTTGTCCTCCTACCAGCCACAGCATCAATATCACGCCCAGAAGCAACACCATCAGCTGCCCCCAGAAACCGTCCAGCCAGCAGGTCAGGGCGTAAATCAATAGTGCTGGCAACAGCACGGCCAGCCACCAGTCTCGCTGCCCCTGCCCCAGGCGGTTGCCCCATTGCTGCAACCAGCCCTGATGGCGTTGCGGGTTGGCGAGCCACAGCGGCCAGCTGGTATCCAGACGGCGCAGGCCGAGGACCAGTATCAGCACCAGAAACTTCATGCCATTTCCTCCTTGAAACGGGCCAGGCGGGCCCGGTAATCCGCCCAGTCGAAAGCGGGCCCCGGGTCAGTCTTGCGGCCCGGGGCAATATGTTCGTGGCCGGTGATGCGGACATCCTTGATCGCCGGGTAATGGGATTGCAGTAGTGCAGTAAGTTCCGTCAGGGTCGCGTACTGCACCTCTTCATAGGGAACAGTATCTGGCCCTTCCAGCCCGGTGCCGATGGAAAAGGTGTGAAAGTTTT
>UEXN01000820.1_pt3 | contig 19080 bp, 16 predicted proteins | sample 1796711 | NCBI WGS metagenome assembly UEXN01 (sample SAMEA4772470, study PRJEB27181) | metagenome | reverse complement strand
AAGTAAGTGGTGGCAGGTCTAAGGGTACAGGTACAGGTGGCCTTGGTTCTCTCGAAAGCTACACTGCAGAAGCACGGAAACTGCTTGGCGCAGACAAATACCAAGAGAAGTACGCAGAGCTAACTCAGCGTTTGAAAGATTTGGACGATAAGAACTACAGCCCCGAAGAAATGGAACGAGATCGCTGGGCCGCGTTCTTTGAGGGCGCTGCAGGCAAAACAAGCCTTGGTGCTCTAGGCGCAGGGGTATCTTCTTCTGTACGTGCGGAACGCAATCGCCAGAAAAGAGCTACAAGACAACAGCTTATAGACCAGATCAACCTCGACAAAGAGGCATTAGCGTTGGATTCTAGCCTACAGCAGGCGGCTATAAACGTTGGATTTAGCTTACTGGCCGAGGATCGTGCAACACAAACTGCCGCCACTGCCGCAGCAAACCGCGTAGAAGATCAACAGCTACAAGCCATACTGAAACAAGCAGAGATGGATCAAAAAGCTGCGGAACGGGCAGACACAGCAGAATATAGAGCGGCTACAATCGCAGTTCAGGAGGCCAATGCGGCAACGTCCGCCGCGCAAGAAGCTCGTTTAAGCGATAATCAAACGTTTAATCAAAAGAAAGCTAATATAGATATACTTACAGGGCAGCAGACAGCGGCCTTGGAGGCGGCAAACAACCTTATCTCCCTGCGCGATGCAGAGATACAAAAGAAAGAGGACGAGCTACGTAATCCGTTGCTTACTGAGTTGGAAGAACTGATAAAATCTAAGGCAACTGTTGAAGACCCAGAGCAAATAGCTGGATTTGACCAACGTATAAATGCAACCAAGGCTGCGTTAGCAGCCCCCAGCCTGTTTGACCAAGCTCAGCTTGCAGGCTCAGCGTTTATGGAAAATTATAAAGTTACCATAGACGGCGAGGTAATGGACGGTAACTCCGCTATTGTCTACTACTCTGAGAAGAGCGCAGATTTAGGTGAACAAGTTAAGTCTCGCACTGCCGCTCTTGGAGGAGGTGCGGGTGATCCGTTAGGTGGTGCGGGTATTGCGAGTTCTAAAGTAGTGAGCAAATAAATGGCTATACATTCGGTTACGCTAACTAACGGGACAGAGTTCTACGTAGAAGCTGCCCCTGAAGCCACCCAAAATGAGTTACTGCAACTCTTGCGGCAGGGTAAGGGTATGGAATTATCCAGCAAACTACCCAAAAAAGAAGCGAAACCCACCGTAGAAGAACCCACAGAGGCCGAACCCGCATCTCCTGCACGACAGGAACAACAGCGTATATATGAACAGATGTTAGCCGAGGCGCAAGCTCCGGTGCCTGTACCCGAGGAAGAGCCGAGTACGTTTGAGAACCTACGTAAAGGGTTCGGTACGGGGTTTATAAGTACAGGTGAGTCAGCGGCGCTGGGTTTAGCCACTCTACTTGAAGAAGAAAAAGAGTTACGTGCCCGAGATTCCATCAAGGCCACTGCCGATGCGTTAAAACCCAAGGGTGGTGGGCAAGACGACATCTCATATAAAATCGGCCAGACCTTTGGTTCTATTGCTGGGTTCGCTGCGCCGTTAGTCGGTATTGCCACCCTACCCGTGTCTGCCCCTACAGTGACTGCTGCAGGTATTGGTGCTGGTGCAGCATTGGGTATAGGCGCACAAGCAGGCGAAGCGAGCGAACGCGCTCGTGCAGCGGGGGCTACTGAAGAAGAACGTAATCGCGCTATCCGTCAAGCTGCTCCATTCGGTGCGTTAGAAGCTTTGCCTATCGCTCGCTTTGCCCGCCCTTATCTTGGCAAACTCATTGGGGATGTTGGGGAAGAGGCAGTAACTGGCTTAAAAAACCGCATGAAAAGCGCAGCGGGAGCAGGTGGTGTAGAGGCCGCACAAGAAGTTGCAACCGAATTTGTTCAAAACCTAGCCGAGCGTGGGTACAACCCAGACCGCGAACTGTTTGCAGGGCTAGCCGAACCCGCCGCATACGGTGGTGGCGCAGGTGCTACTATTCAACTCCTTATGGATGCCTTCGTAGGACGTAGAGGACCACGTGGCCCCAGTGCGGACCCAGCTCAAGAGGATACAGGGACACCTGCACTGGAAGCACAAGAGGCTACACCCACTCTACCACGTCAAGGTCCAATCCCACAAAGACAAGGCCCGCTCCCTGCGCCAATAGGTCCAGTGCCGCCTCGTCAAGGTCCAGTACCCCAGCGCCAAGGCCCGCTCCCTGCGCCAATAGGTCCAGTACCTCAACGTCAGGGGCCGCTCCCTGAACGCCAAGGCCCAATTCCACAAAGACAAGGCCCGCTCCCTGAGCGTATGGGGCCGATCCCACAGCGCCAAGGCCCACAACTACCTGAACGTCAAGGGCCACCGCTACCCGTGCAAGGTCCACCTGAAATGCAAGGGCCACGTATGCCTGCGCGTCAAGGCCCACCTGAGATGCAGGGTCCGCCCCTACCTCGCCAAGGACCGCCTGAGATGCAGGGTCCGCCTTCTCCCGCAAAGGAGAGGCTAACAAAACTGTTCGGTGCCCCTGTAAATAAAATGGGTCCAACCCGTGAAGGCACACCTGCAGATAGTAAAGTAACAAAGGAAGTCTTACGAGAGCTTAAAATTGGGCCTAGAACTAAAATATACAAAGACCTGCTCAACAAAGATGCGGGAGATCCAGAAGTTGTTACCTTGTTGCAGGAACGGCTAGGTAAAATTAAAAACCCCGAAAACCGTAAGAAGGCGGCAATACTGACCGATGTGTTCTTAGCCCGTGCGCGTAAAGGACCAATAGCTGCGGGTATACCGCCCGTTGCAGGGAAAGAACCTGAAGCAGAAGTTGCCCCCGAAACTAGCCCCGAGTATCAAAGCAGTGTGGCACAAGATAAACTAGATGCTGCATTTGCTCAGCGCATGGCAGTTGACCCCGAGCTTGCTTATCTTAAAGAAGAAGCTGGCGCAGACACGCAGGGAGGTGATGTACGAACGATCCGTGGTAAGCGCTACAACAAAGATACCAAACAAGAAGAAGTTGTAGATGTAGCCTTGGGCGCGGATGTAGACCGTACTACGCCCGTCGACAGAGAGGCAGTCGCACAGCTACTGGATCGCAAGCTATCAAAAGGCGGCAAGAAAGACACTGATGCCCGTGCCGCGCAAGCGTTCTTCAAACGGTATCGTCGTCCATCTGATGCACTTGAAACTATCGGCGCAGCCATTGCATCGAAAAACAAACAGAAACCTAGCCGTGTAGTAAACTTTAAAACGCTTGAAGGGAAAGTCGAGCAGGAGCCTGCCTACGCGTCAGACGCGGAATACAAGTTCTATGCGGACGTAAACACTGTCGGTATGGGCGAGGCTGCTCAACGTTGGGTGCAGGCCAACATGGGCGCAGAGGCTGTCAGCTACATCAAACAGGGCATAAATAATATGTCCAAAGGCACCGCGTTAGACAAACAGGGCGTTGCGACACGGGTAGCGGCAAAGGCTAAAGAAGTAGAGTCTGATGAGACAAAAGCCCTGAACAAGCAGATAAAAGATGCTGCCAAAGCTGCAGAACGTGACGCTGTGGCAGACGAAGCTACTACAGCCCCCGCAGAGGTTACAGCTAAAGGGAAGTCAGACGTAGATGTCGCTCGTGAAAAGGCTACTACATCTAAAGCGCAGGTTGTAGTTGATCGTAAGTTTGAAGCGTACGCAAAAGAGCAAGAGTTAGATCTGGACGCAATGTCCGACGCGGAAGTCTTAGCGTTACGCGAAGCCTTTGAAACTAACGTGGACATCAAACGTGGAGCAACAGACATTAGGGATCTACAAGCGCAAGATCCGTATGCTGGTATGTACGCCGCGTTTGATCTACCAAGAAACGATGTAGTCGCTCTGGCTAGACCCCTTTCGGCTTCGGTCAAGAAGGCTGTTCGTGCGGATAAATTAGAAGACGCCCTGAACAACATGGCAGGTAGCCCCGCGGTCCGTGCATTAGCCAAGAAAATGGCTACAGCCGTTGGCACTACTAAAGTAAAGGTTGTAAAAGATTTACGTGGTTCGGCGGATATGCCTGCTGCAGGCACGTTTGACCCCCAAACAAACACAATATCTTTGGACAGCAAAGCAGGTTTGAACAATCACGTACTCCTGCACGAGATGGGGCACGCGGTAGCGTCGGCTTCACTGGCTAACAAAAACGCAGGGACAACGAAGAGCCTCACTCGTTTATACGAGGCAGTCCGCGAGCAGATCGGCGGAATGTACGGCACAACATCTGTGGACGAGTTCCTCTCAGAGGCGCTAAGCAACCCTGAGTTCCGGTCTGTGTTGTCTACACTGCAGATAAAAGACGTTAAATTTAGAACCGCGTACGATAAGCTTGCGGACATCTTGAGCACCTTGTGGCGCAGGCTACTAGGTTACCCACGGGAGAAAACAGTAGCAGATCGCGTTGATGCCTTATTCGATAACATCATGGCCCCTGCACCCAAATACCGTAACGGCCCGACTTACAACATGCTGGCCTCTACCCCTGAAGGTAGCGAGGCGTTAATTAAGAGCATCTTGGATAACAAGACAAGCGGCACTCCCCCTACAAAACAAAGACTACAAGATTACGCAAACGATACAAAATCTAGTGTGGGCAACAAACTGCTTAACATTGTGTCGAGCTTCTTAGATTCACGTATTCTTACCGACATTGCGTCTAGCAAAATACCATTTGCAAAAGACCTACATGATTTAATCTTGAAACAGACTGGTGAACTTCGCAATAGGTTAGAACGGATCGATTCTCTTACAGGTCGTATTCAAAAATACCGCAAAGAAAACAACGCTGGATACAAACTGCTAGACTATCTAACCTCCACCAGCACATTCTTACAAGTAGACCCTTCCGTGCCACGGAGCACTTATGATTCATACAGGTTGTCCTACGCAAACACAGAGACAGGCAAAACTACGTTCCAAGAGTACAAAACCAAAGACGAGCGTGACGCTAAGATAAAATCCTTGAACGCAAACATACCTGCGAACCGCACCAAAGCGCGGGCGGCGGGTAACCCAGACCCCGATAAAATGGCAGACTGGGATAAGCTGAACGCTGTATACGAGAGCAAAGAAGTTGGGGACGCAGGGAGAGATCTGTACCGCACCACACGCAACTTCTTTCAAGAGATATATGACGAGATACCCGCTGCCCTAGAGGCCCGTATAAATGCAGTGTCTGTGGGTGAAGAGCAGCGCAGGAGTGCACTGGACAAAATAAACGAGTTACTGCAGGCACAGGGTGGCCTCATTCGCCCGTACTTCCCATTAAACCGTAGAGGCGAGTGGAGACTAGAATATAACGCGGTGGACCCCATGTCGGGTAAAGTAGAGTATTTTGTGGAGTATTTTACCAGTCAATCGCAGGCTAAACGTGCGCAGGCAGAGGTGACCGCATACAACAAAAAATCAAAGAGTGCCGATGTTGCTTTGAAGGAAGCGCCCGTGCTGTCGCTCGCCGCTGCGCCACGCGGCATGAAGAACTACCCCAGTGCTTCTTTCGTAGCTAACATCCTTGAGACGTTGAAGAAGAATGGTATAACTGACTCCAAAGTAACCAACGATATACTGGAACTGTCGCTTGACGCAATGCCAGAACGTTCTTTCATGCAGGGCTTTCGCAAACGTAAGACCACCGCAGAAGGTCAAGGCGTACGTGGGTTTATTGGAGACATAACTCCAACTACAGGCATATCAGGGCAGCAGTTTGATTTTGCCGAAATGATTAACGCCAAGGGTCGAGACTTCAGCCGCCAGATCGTGCAGTTAAAATCAGGTGCAGAGATACAAGGCTTCCTGAAACAACTTGAGGACGGTGGGTACGAGAAAAACCCAGAAACAAAAGTCATAGCACAAAAACTAAAAGGTATTGCCGAGTTTGCACAAAGCCCAAATGTGGCACGCTGGTCACAGATGTCTACGGCGCTTGGGTTTAACTGGACAATGGGGGCTAACTTCTCTTCCGCAGCTATCACGTTCTTCGATGTGGGTATGAGCGCTATGCCTATACTTAGCGGGCGCTTTGGTTTCGGCGCAACCAACGCAGCATATGGCAGATCTATGAAGTTGCTTTTGGGTGCACCCAAAGAGAGAACTATCGAAGTTACAGGCCCAGACGGCAAACCCGTTAAAGAAGTCGTGCAGATGGGGATGCAGGGCAAGTCGATTGCAAACTATGACTTTGACTCCAAAGATGCGCCAAAGGGTTTGGCGTACATGAAATATATCGTAGCGGGAGGGCTAGCTAAGGGGCAGTTCAACCAGTCTATGACACAGGAACAGTTAGAGATCGGGCGTGATGCTCCGCTGGAAACCATAAACAAATACACCAGCTTTATGTTCCACCACTCAGAACGTATCAATCGTGAAGCCACGATGGTCGCCGCGTATGATCTAAAACTTAGTCAGTTAGCTAAGGGTAGAGATCTAAACAGTTTAAAAGAAGAAGAGTATCAAGAAGCGGTTGACTTTGCGATTGGTGAGACTGAGTTCGTGTTAGGTAGTGCAGCCTCCGCAGGGCGTCCAACCTTTGCGCAGAGTAACATTGGGAACATTCTGTTCTTGTTTAAGCGCTTCGCCATCAGCAAATACTACATGATGGGCCGCATGGTTTCAGATTCAGTTGCCAACGCTGATCCAAAAGAACGTGCCATTGCACGCAAGCAGTTCGGTATGTTCTTGATAACAACAGGGCTAGCTTCTGGCATTGGTGGTATGCCGTTGATGGGCCTATTCGGCGCAATATACAACATGTTCTCTGACGAGTTCGAAGATGACTTTGAATCAATGTTACGGAAGTCTGTCGGTGGAGGTTACTACGACGGGTTCGCAAACGAATTGCTTGGTGTGGATATTGCTAGCCGTATATCTATGAACAGCCTGCTCTATCGCAAACCGTTTATTGAAAAAGACCAAGATCCTATGTGGACGCTGGCAGAACAACTTGGCGGTCCGGTACTTGGTGTGTACCTGTCTGCAAGTAGAGCAATACGCACCGACTTTATGCAGGGTGAGTATCGCCTTGCGGTTGAAGGGCTTATGCCCGCAGCGGTGCGTAGTTTCCTCAAGGCAGAACGGTACGGAAGAGAAGGTGTGCAGACACGTCGGGGTGACCCTATTGTGGGCGAACCTAACAGAGCTAATCTGGTGGCTCAGTCATTAGGGTGGACGCCGCAGACAGAGGATGTACCTTTGGCGGAGATCCGTAAAATTAACAACAACGAGCGCCGTAAACAGAACGCTATAAATTCTAAACGCCAGCGCCTGCTACGCAAATTAAATATCGCACGTCGTGAAGGTGATATTGACGGAATGCGCGATGCTATGAAGAAAATCCGTGAGTTTAATAAACGCTTACCGAAAACTGCGCGTAAGTCTGTCATCACGACTGCAGGTAGAAACAGCACTGTGGCTAAGTCCCGCAAGTCTTTCCAGCGCACTACGGGGGACATGGCGGGTGGCATTACCTATACTCCGTTCATGCGAGCTAGCGCGAAAGAGTACGACGTTCAGATCCAATAAAAAAACCCCCTACATATAGTAGGGGGTATAGGGAGGAGAACAACCTATATGTCGAGTTGTCACATATAGTCTATCACACTGTTCTCCACAGGCGTAACCCTAATTTACCATCTTCTACGCGAATTTTAATCAAAAAAGACCATTTTTTTAATTTTGCTATAGATTTTAGCTGTTCTTTACACTTTTCCGTGTTGATGCAGGGCACAAAAATGGAATGACCTACCCGCATATCGTTCCATGCCACGGTTATAACTACACCGTCAGGGTTCAAATCACCGACTTTAAGAACTCTCCGCACTGTCGTCGTCCTTCATATCATGGAAGTCTACTGATATCGTACGCGCTGCAGGTAGGTTTAGATGTGTACCTTTACCTAAACGTATCGACACACGCTTCGCACCCATCTCGTCTTGCAGGTCACGTATGAAGTGTTCGTACAGTACCTGCTGGTTCGTGCACCACTTCTTCAGCGGCTTAGGTAATAGGTACAGCTTCTTTGTATCGGTTTCGTATCGGCCCACCCATTCACCGCGAGGAGACGCTTCGGGTATAACAAGCTCGTCAAGACCGTTGTTATTGGCTGAGCGCATGTCGTAGCTCCCGCGGATCTGCAGGATAGACGCATGGTTCTCAAACACATAGTTGTTCAAAGTCTCGTGCACGGAGGCGGTTGCATCCTGCAGATGGTTCTTACGGGATATAAGTAGTGCAACTAACCACTTGCGAACCTGCTTTAGATCCCAATCTATAAACCCTAGCTTCTTCGCAATGTATAAACCTGTAAGAGACGCGGCGCACCCTGCAGACCAGAACCTGTGCTCCTGTGCCAGACCTGCGCTTTTGTCCAAGTTACGGCGTAACTCAGTCAACCATTCTTCTACCTGCCTTCTATGGCTTATAATGTACTGAATGTAACGTATCGCAATCCACCCGTAGTTCTTTGTTATCCGCTCAAACAGTGCGTCTGTCTCTGCCTTCAACGACGGATCTTTCAATGACTTATCTACAGATATCTCCAACATGCGTAGCATCTCTGCTTCTGGGAACTCTTTGTCTCGGCTCAGGATTTGCCAGATACTGGAGTTAGCCGAACTCACAGCGATCAGTTGCCACGGGTCACCTCTGAACCGCTCTGTGTTACCGTTGCTGGACATACGGTTCTTCTGTCGACCGCCTGACAACTCGTACACGTAAGAAGATGCAAAGTCTGGGGTGATGTTCGTCATCTCGTCAGAAGACAGTGGTACGTTCTTCATTACCTCCGCCCTGTTCATACGTGAGTTTGTTGTGTCTTTGTGGTGGTTCATTAGTTCTTCGGGGTTGCCGAATATACCCAAGGCTGCACGCATAGCGGTTGTCTTGCCGACACCCGACCCACCGAACAGATGCAGGCCCATACAGTTCTGACCCGTGAGCGGCATCAAGATTGAGCCGAACCCTGTACCAATAACAAACTGGTGCAGTTCAAAGCGTGGACGGTTATAGAACTTCAAACAGTCCAAGAACTCTTCCTGTGTGCCCTCTGGCACGAACGCAGGGAACAGCCCTGCTGTCTTCTTCGACGGGGGGTTGTAATCCACGTCCGTACCGCGCACGAGTGTGTCACCTAAGACAAACTCTTTCATATCTTTGTTGGTCCACCCAAACTGTAGGTGCGCTTCATCTGCTGCATTAGCCATCTGTAACTCATCAATCCATCTAGTTGTATATCGCATTAGCTTCTCCAAAGTACCGCCCCACGCTGTTACACCATTAGTTGCTACGGCTTTTCTAAACTCTTCTTTTGAAGTTATTGACGCCATGGGGATAGTAAACTCCCGCACACCATCGTGCGGAAGGTGTAGGTTAAACACGACCACGTAACCTCCAAGGGAAGCATCGTGCAGTAACCGCGTAACGTAAAGATCGTGGTGGTAAAGGCACTCTTCGTTCACCTCCCCATCCACAGTAGATCGTATATACACACCACCGTTTCGGCCACGAAAATAAGGTTTAGGGTATGTCGGTATTGTAAGCGTTTTACCTTGCGGATCTGGCGCTTCAATCTCTTCCTCTTCTTCGGCCTCGGCAACGCGCTCGCCAAGATCAAGAGGCTTTCGTATTTTGCCCTGATGTATGCAGTTTACACACACGTCTGGGGTAGCTTCGTCAAACGTAGAGCATCGGTAAGCGCGGTCCGCTTCTAAGGCGTGCCACTTATTCGTTGTCTCTTCTTCGGTGTAACCTTCGTACCCACGAGATATACTATGTGCGATCTTCAAAGAACCATCGCCACAGTTTTTCAACGTTGCTAGTATACCCCGCCACAAAGGTTCGGATGCAGAGTTGCGGTCTTCTAAGTACCTGCGTATCTGTTCACACCCACGCCCGTCAGCCGTTTTTGTTAGTATGTCTTTAAATGACCACTGTTTGTTACTTGCCAATTTGTCGAACAACGCGACGGGTGCCTCTATACCTGCAACTTCCTCTGGAGCTTCAGATATCTCCACAGGCTTGCCATGCAGCAGGCTAGCAAACTCAGTGAACGACGTGGCCTTTGGTAGATCGACACCGTACGACTTCACCTCTAACGGCGGATCTTGTTTGTAGTTGTGCGTGTCAGGAAAACGTAGTACCCGCGAAGAATCCGCAGTCACCCCTGCATCAGCCCGCAGTTTGTGTTCGGCGCACCGCTGCTTCAATGTTTCAGCAACTCGCGTCCACTGTCTCCGTGGCACGGCCTCGGTTAGCGGCCAGTATACATGTACTCCTCTACCAGAGTTTACCATAGCAGGAGTAGGCAATGACAACGCCGTGCAGAACTTACGTACATCTGCTATAGCTGTCTTCTGGTCTGCGTAGTCTTTGCTTGGCCCGCAATCCAAATCAAGGAAGAAGGACCGTAGCGAGTTCACGTTATCTTGTTTACGTGAATTATTCTGTGTAAACGTGGCTAGTGCGAAATATACATCGTACCCGTCCTCGTCATACGTAACCGCCGCGCCTTGCATAGTATCTATCGAAGTATAGAATTTCTGCTGTCGGTGGTCTTCGGCAGCGTTAGCGGCGAACAGGCAATAATAACCCTCGTCGCTTAGTACACTCCCTAAAAAACTTTTTGTGTCCATGATTGCAGCTTTCGCTAGAGATAAAGAAGCCGTGACGCTGCATACCCAACAGGTAACACCGCCACGGCCATGAAATACTTAGTCGTCAAATTCGGCTAAGATATCATCTAGTTCTGCTTCTTCTTTTGGTTTTGGTTTAGCTTTCTTTCGCTCCGCCTTGACAGGCTCAGCAATCTCTTCAGGTTCGTCTGCAGGCAACTCAAACCCAGTAACCTCAGTATCGTCTTCGACAGTGAAACCATCTTCGACATCGAACGGCGAGTAAGCCTCACGCGGTTTGTATTTAATAACCTGCACTGCACGTAGACGTAAGGATACACCTGTGTCTCTCATGCTGTAAGGCACGAACACCACCTGAATGTTAACGGTACTGCCTGTAGTAAGCTGAAAGTCTTCCGCCAACTCTTTGTTCTTGGCGTCATACTGTTTTGGTTTGTTAGTAACCTGCTTACCATACGCCCCTTTAAGAGCGGCCTTCCCTGTGAAAGTACCGTCCGCTTCTTTTGTAAACGGCATAGTAATCTTTTCAGGCCAGTTTTGCTCTCGCTTCGCTACATAAGCTTCCATCATAGACTTAAACAAGGTTTTCGCTTGTTCTGCACTCATACGAAACTGAACTTCGTATTTTGCGCCTTCGTCCAGAGGGTCACATGGTACGCTCTTACCACGTGTGCCTGCAGTCTGATCGAAACGGTAGGGTGAGTTTAGACGTGGGTATACCGCTTCTACGCCACGGATAATATAGGGTGTGTTGGCATCAGCCATTTTTAGTTCTCCTAGTTAGTTTCTATACTAAACCCGTCTTCTTCTGAAAACGGTGATGTTGAAGGCATATCAACCTCGAACGGTTGGTACGCTATAGCTCTGAGCGTATCAGCATGGTTAACCATACCTTCAACGGTCTCGGCTTCGTCTCCTGCAACAGGCCTACGTGGCCTGAAGAAGAGTTTTGGCACGCTACTTTGCGCGTCAAAATAGATTTGAGTTATCACGTCCACTGCACGTGTACTGCGTCCTGTTAAGAACTTTACGTACGCCTGTAGCGGTGTGGCCCCTCCACGCCCCTGCCCAAAAATTGACATGGCAGAGACTTGTAACTGGTATACTTTATCAAGGTCATCCTCAAAAACAACAGCTAAACGCTGTGAAAATCTGCACGCCCTACCGCCCCCATCGTCTGAACCACGTATGTTCTGCGTGCAGTCAAGACAGCGCCGCGCTTGGCGTCTGTGTTCTGGTACTTCTGTAGCAGGTCTTTGTGTATCATCAGACCAGCAAGTGGGCGGTGCAGGGTTAACAGGATCATAGACGCCTTCGTAGTACGCACGGGATATACCCGCTGCATTTATAAGTATGACGTTCAGCGTGCCTAACTCTCCCTTATCAGGCACGCTGAATAAACCGTCACGTGTACTTATCCTGCGTACGTCGATCACGATTGCTCCTTGCTCTTCTGCAACGCGTCAACCAGCTTGTTAAGGTTAAACCTGTACGTATCCTCCACGTGGATATACGTATCAGATGGTATGTGCCCTTTGGCTAACCACTTTCTTAGTGTAGACACAGAGATGCGTAGGTGTTCAGATACTTCATTCAATGTTAGATATTCTTGGTTAGTCATTTTTTCCTCACAGAAACAACATATTCCGAATCAACGTTTAGACCTTTCGGAACAAGATCAGGGTTTTCTTCCAAGAATTGCTTTACGTTTGTCTGGTTTAACCGTTTCTCAAAGAAATGAGGTAGGTTGTTTTCCATGATGAACTCGTGCATGGACTCCCAGTCACTGGTCCAGTAACGTTGTTTGGTAGTCCTAAAGAATGATCCTTCGGAAGTTTTGACACTTGTAACATCGTGGTCTTTACAATGCTGCAAGAGGGCTTGCTTTATAAGATCCATCTTAGCGGTCAGCTTACTGTCTGCCGCCTTGAATGCATCTGACAACTCTGCACGTTTATCGCGCATCTTCACGTAGGTCTTGACCAGCTTTTCGATGGACGCCGCCATAGGTATTCTCCGTTATTTTATTGTTATAGGTGGTATATAGTGGTAATGAGATAGCTAGTCAAGCATCTCTTTGTAAAGATCTATCATTTTAGTGTGTACGTCTATTCGTTTATCAAGGAGACCGTACATGCGCTTCTCTACGTACGAACCCTGCAACTGGATAACTGTGCACTTGTGCTGCTGACCAGACCTGTGCACGCGTGCATTTGCCTGTGCGTAGGTTTCAAGGGAGGATGTCGGTCCCCACCAGACAACCGTGTTGGCTGCGGTAAGTGTAACACCGTGTGCAGCGGCCTGCGGTTGGATCAACAAAACCTGCGGATCAGTTTGTTTCTGAAAACGAGCGAAGATGTCAGTACGCTTACTAACAGGTACGTCTCCGTTTATGATATCGCACGCAACGCCGTCTTTGCTAAGCTTATCCTGCAGGGCCATGATGGTGTGTTTGAACGGTACAAACACCAGCACTTTCTGACTGCTTTCATCAATAGCTTCCTTTAGAACTTTATAGCGATTGCTTATGTCAAACTCTACGGTGTCGCCCCCATCAACGTAGATAGCCCCTGCCGATATTTGTAGGAGCTTGTTCATAACAACTGCGGCATTGACTGCGGTTACGTCTTCCCCTGCCACCTGCATTACCAATCGCTTGCGTAGCAGTTCATAATACTTCTCTTGTTGCTTTGTCAGTTCTACGTTTCTCTTCACGTACACCATGTCAGGCAAGTCTAAGCATTCATCTTTGGTGAACCGTATAGCGGGCTGCAGTGCTTGGAACACAACTTCGTTGGCATTTTCTTTTGCGGCCCATTTAAACTGAGTTTGTTTGTACATAACCTTGTCTCGGAAAGCGCCGAAAAACCTCGGCACCCCGTCAGGGTTTACCAACTTAGCTAGCCCGTATGCGTCCAGCGGAGACTGTGCTGCAGGAGTACCTGTCATCAACCAAAGCCACGTGTCTTCTGTGATAACTCTACGTAACGTCTTCCATCTGCTGGTCTGTACGTTTTTGTAATGGGTAGCTTCGTCTATAATAATGAGATCGAACCCACCTGCACGGATATCATCCTCTACAATGCTAACACCATCGTAGTTTATTATGACAAATTCGGCCCCGCCGTTTATGATATCTTTGCGTTTCTTCTTGCTGCCGTAGGCAATGTCCACACTACGGTGCATGGCAAAGGTAAACAGATCCTCTCGCCACGCGCTGTCCATGATCGACAGCGGGCAGATAACCAATACCCTATTTATCTTGCCTTGTTGCATCAAATAGTCTGCGGCCCATATCGCAGAGGCAGTCTTACCTGTGCCCTGCTCGTTAAAACAGAACCCTCTGCGATTTATCGTTAGGAAACCTGAAGTTTTCTTTTGGTGGTCAAATGGTTTGTATTGACCTGTCCACGTATACCTACCTTCGATAGGTGACGGTACGCTTATGCCCATGCTGTTAAGTGTCTGCGCTTCATCTACGCCCCACTTCACCACGACTTCGTTGTCTGGCAGTAACTTGCAGTTGGGTATATACTTTGCAACGCGGTTGGGGTCTCGCAAGGTCAGCAAAAGCGCCTTGTTCTTCAGTATTTCCACAATGTTCTCCTCGTTAGTACGGGTACTAACTTACTTTTTCTTTTTTGGACTACTCAGGGCACCGCCTGCCGCTCTATTTTTCTTGCGGCTTTGTACTTTTACACCGTCTTTATTTTTGCCACCCTTGCTGAGCGGTTTCTTGTGCGCGATATCTTTACCTTCACGCTTGTCGGCTTTACCGTTTTTGTTGGCATCTTTGCCAGTCTTATCCATTTTGCGCCGTGCACGTTGCCGCTCCATACGGTCCTCGTGCTCACCTCTAGCCTTCTGCTGTTGGTATTCTTTCTTGTACGGGCGGGGCTTGTTTACGTAAGGCATCAGTTAACTCCGTTATGTGGGCACTCTACCACGGGGCAGTGGCGACGACATAACCCGCTAGGGCGGGGGTTCCATACATCGTTTTTCGCGGCTTCAGCCATGGCATTATACTTGGTTATCCACTTTTTCCAAAGCTCTTCTTTGTTCTCAAATGCGTACTTCTCCTGCACAAGGTCACGACACACCACAAAAAACAACGCTGCGTTCACTGTCTCGACTTCGGGAAAGTGCGCAAACACTGAAAGCGCCATTAGCTCTAGTTGCCCTTTGTCTGCGTACCGTGCGGACTTACCTGTCTTGTAGTCAACTACATGTGCACGACTACCGTTTACGATAATAAGATCGGCTATGCCTCGAAACCACACGTCTTTATCGTAGAACCCACAAGGTTGTAAATCTTCTGTAATACCTAGCTTCAGTTCGCAATGCTTATCGCCCTCACGTCCTTTCAGGTTCTCTAATGCTTTCTGCGCGTAGCTGAACTTCTCCGCAACAGGTTCGTCTTTGCCAATGAAGTTTTCCGCAGCTTTGTGAAACTCATTGCCGTACAAGATCGCTTCGGTCTGCACAAAGGGGTATGCCTTTAATATTTTCTCGTGGTAGAATTGTTTTGGACACTGTTCAAAAGATTTAAGCCTACTAAAAGACCACGGCGCAACTTTAGTCATTCACAATCCCCGTATGATTTGCCTGTACCACTCTCGCAGGTGACGGGTAATCCTTCGGCCCAGTCTGGTGTCTTGCTCATACACTTCTCTATGTACGTTTGAGCTTCGTCGACTTCTTCATCCAGAACACAGGCTACAACTGAATCGTGTACAGTTAACACTACCTTGTACTTGCTAGCTATACTTAGCATTTGTTCACCAATAATGCAACGTGCAATACCCTGACACACGTTCTCAACAACCTTTCCACCGTATATACGGGTTCGGCTCCGCCGGGTTTTGTATGAGTATTCTATACGATTACCGTCTTCCTCTTTTTCACCCTTCAAGTCTTCGTAATACATCAACAGACCAGACGGTAACTGCAGTGCATATTTGTCGGGATGTACTTTTATAACCCCAGCTTTACCGAAATTCATCACATGTCTGTTAGCAAGGTTTCTAACCATACCCTGTGCATCGGCCCACAACCCGTTTATGTCTGAGTTTGCGCTCCGGTAGATATCAATGATACGCTTGGCTTCATCCAGAGGTATCTCTACACCCATACCCTTCAACTGCATCTGGAACTTTGCCGCGCCCATACCATAACCTGCGCCAAGGATCGTAGTCTTCCCAACAAAACGTTGTTCTTTACTTACATCATCAACTGCCACGCTGTAGATAGTGGACGCCATGTGCTTGTATACGTCATCACCACTTGCGAACGCCTGTGTGAGATCATTCTGACCCGCAAGCCACGCCAATACCCGTGCTTCGATCTGCGAGCTATCACAGTCAATCAATGTGTACCCCTCGGGGGCGATGATGCTACGTTTTAACTTCTTCCCGTTCGGCCCACGGCTCGGTAAGTTTTGTAGGTTTATCTTGTCTGACCCACCCCACCTTCCTGTGTGTGCAGCGTAGTAGCGAACGGGAACTGGCAGCAGTCCTCGTCGTGATATGTTCAGGAACCTCTGCGTGCGTGTCTCTTCCAGCGTGCTTTTGTTGCCTAGCCGTGCAGCCACGAGCGTCTGTATACGTACATCTTCGTGTTCGTGGAGAGCCTTGAACGCTTCGTCTGATTTAGCAAAAGCGAACGCTTCCTTACCTGTAGTTGGACTGATCTTTGTGGGCGGCTCTACACCTAAACCCCGTAACAGGTCCGCGAACTTCTGATTGCTCATCAAATCGGCTTTCTCTACATCCGCCGCTATTAGTAGCTTGTCTTTCGCATCCCGCGTGTCCTCTAGGTGCTGTTCAAGCAGCCCTTCATCTAAGTCCAACATCGGTTCGATAAACATACGCAGCGTCAGGTCTATCAACTGTAATTCTTTTTTGGGGAACTTCTTAGCCATCAACCTAAACAGGGCGACTGTGAGATCCACGTCATTGCTGCAGTAGCGTCCGTACTGCTCTAACTCGTCAGCGGCGAAATCTTCTATCCGCTTGCCCATGGCATCAGCGACCTCGGTGCCTTTAACACCTACGCCGTACCTCTGTGCAAGAGACTTTAATGCAACGCTGTGCTCCGTGCCATGTAACGCACGCCCCATGCAAAGCGTGTCCAGCCACATCTTTGGATTAATCTGATAATGCCAACTCAGTATAGCTCCATCAAACATAGTATTGTGGCAGAGTATCGCGGCGTTGGTAAAGTCGGTGGCCGCAAGCAGATCGCCCGCGGCCTCCTCACCAGCGGCCCATTGCGTAGGGCCGTTGTTTATTTTTACAGATAGCCCTATGACTTCGAAACGATCATCACGTATGTACTCCTCCGTCGTTAGTTTCGACAGGGAATACTGTTTGTCATAGTACGTTTCAAAATCTAGGGCTATCAGGTCCATCAGGTCTTGCTCACTATCTCGCCGCCACATGCCATGTAACCACATGCGTCTACCCAGTTGTCAGGGTGCGTGGGGTTTGACTTTATACGAGCAGCCTTCAACAGGTTCATCATAACAGCCACGTCTGTAGCACTCACGTCTACACCTAAATGCACGGACCAATACTTACCAATAGTGCTGAAGTTATCTTCCATGTTGCCATGGTCAGCCGCACGATCTTTGGTCACGTATTCTTTGGCGGTGTCTAGCACCTGTCCACGTGTGATCGCTGTGCCCTGCTTCTCGGGCGGCGCGGTATCCCGCTCCAACACTTCCTTCGGGGTGCCGATTTTCTGCATAAGTTTATAGACGTACCCATAAGACGTGTTAGTCGCATCCGCTATCTCTCGGATCTTTGCGGTGGGGTTTTTGACTTTGTACGCCCAAATCTTATCCGCGTACGGTGAGCCTTTAGTTTTCCTTTTCATTTACTTCTTCCTCTACAGTTATTTTGACTCGAACTTTTGGGTCTTCGCCGCTATAGCGGGTGAGTTTTACTATGTCTCCCGCTTTAGCTTTCTTAGAAAGCCCTTTGATAGAAAGTAATTCGTCACCCCTTGGGCGGCGATACAAACGCAGCTCTGAAGCAGAACCATCATCGAACACTGCAAAGAAACGTGCTTTTTTACCGTTTTCTATGTGACCATAATCCACAGGTAAGTTCTCGTTTGCAAACGCAACTACAGACTTGTTTGCGTCGATGATACTCTTGGTAAGCATACGTTGGGTTAATTTAATAATCCCTACTTTGCCCACACTACTCTCCTACTGCTTTGTCTTTGTCATCGCGCAACACATGCACAATGTCCTCCAATGGAGTAACGTCTACACCCACGTGTTCAGCACAACCACGGAACCGCTCCAACCACGCAGCAAGGCTCGTACCTGCTTGCCTACGTAGTTCGGCTTGCGCCACTTCGTCCGTGGGATCAAATGGTTCATACCCACCACCATCACGCCGCTTGGACACGGGCGATATATACGCAGGATACTCTGCCACTTTGATAGAGACCACAGAACTCTCGACCTCCTCCACCTTAGCAACGATACGTAGTCCAGACGCCATTTGACGTGCCATCTGAATACGAAACTGTCGCGCTGCTTCTGCATCATCCATCTCATAGAACGCAGGGTAAGCCTCATGCTGGGGCTGGCCTGCTAGCCAATCAACAAAATCCGCTGGCACAAACATGTTCGCGCCTGTCTGCTGCAGGTAATCATCAATGATACGCTGCTTCGTCTTCTTCGAAAAGTTAGCCATATATAGTTCTCCAATAGCTTTTTTATGTTTGCGTAGTGGGCCACCACAGCCCACCACCTTCTTATTAACTTGACCGCCATGCCATTACTGACCTCACCGGACCTCACCCAAACTCAACCGCCTGAACGCACCCGACCCGACCAAACCGAAACGAACCACGACCGCCCCGCCACACCGGACCGCGCCACATCGGAACGCACCACGACCGCCATGCCGTAACCCAACTTACCAGAACCCAACATACCTGAACCGCCTGACCACACCGGACCTAACCTTTACACTCCATGACTGACCGTAACCATAACCGCCTCACCCGACCATATCTCACCGTAGCTCGCCATACCCGAACACAACACACCTTGACCGCCTTGTCTCGCCATACCCAACCTTGACCAACCGAACCCTACCTCACCTTGACCGCCTTGCCTCACCATGCCTCACCATAACTCAACGCGCCCAACCGTGCCGCGACCGCCTTGACCAACCGAACCCTACGATACCCAACCGAAACGCGCCATGACCGCCATACCAAACCCCGCCCGACCCTAACATATCAGACCTCGTCTCACCTCGACCGCCGTGCCACGCCCGTTCGTGCCTTAACCCAACTCACCGCGCCTCAACCGCCTTGTCCGTGAATTAGGGCGGCGTTAACCGCCCCTCTTCGTTTAAGCTGCGCGACGCAGCCGCTCTTCTTGTAGGAACTGCATCAACTCTGCT